>Ga0307518_10000334_pt1 | contig 35392 bp, 34 predicted proteins | sample 25_EM_MG_FD_203889 | JGI IMG/M metagenome (GOLD analysis project Ga0307518, IMG submission 203889) | Populus trichocarpa ectomycorrhiza microbial communities from riparian zone in the Pacific Northwest, United States - 25_EM | ecosystem: Host-associated > Plants > Roots > Unclassified | place... | reverse complement strand
ATTCGCGCGCGGCCGGCCGGACCGGGCAATGGCGCCACTACGCCGAAGCCGCCGCCGACGAGGCCATCGCCCACGGCGACACCTCGCGCGCCATCGACCTGCTCCAGTCCGTGCTGGCCGAGGCCGGGCTCGGCGAGGACGACATCGCCCGGCTGGCCACGAAACTCAGCCAGGTTGCGCTGCGCGGGTTCCGCCCGGACGTCATCGAGACACTGGAGCGGATCCTCGAAGACCTCACCGACCTGCGGCCGAGCGTGCGCGGCACGATCCGGCTCAGCCTCGGGATGCTGCTCGTCCGCACGATCGGGCGGCTCGGCCGCGGCCGGGTCGAGGTGGAGAAGGCGATCACCGAACTGGCCGACGAGCCGGAGCTGGCCGCGCGCGGGATCAACCTGCTCGCCCAGCCGATCGACGGGCTGACCCCGTTGTCCTGGCACGAGGTCTGGATGGACCGGGCCCGCGAGGTCTTCGACCGGATCGAAGACCCGGAGCTGCGGCTCGCGCTGCTCGGCGACCGGATCTCCACCCAGGCGCATATCGGCGACGGCTCGGCCTGGACCGAGTTCACCGGGCTGGCCGACCAGGGTGGCGGGGTCGCCGAACGGGTCCAGCTGGCGCGCCTGTGGTGCAACCTCGCCGACGCGCAGTCCTGGGCCGGACACCTGGCCAGGGCGGAAAAGCTGGTCACGGAGGGGATCCGCCGCGCGACCGACGCCGGCGCGCTCTACGCCGCCGGCCTCGCGCAGGGCACCAGGGTCCGGCTCGACTGGGTGCGCGGCGACTGGTCCGGGCTCGCGGAGGCCACCGAACAGCTCCGCGACGGCTATCCCGACCTGGGCCCGATCGTCATGGAATGCTCGCTCGTCCTCGGCGGGCTGGCCGCCGTGCGCGGGGAATTCGCCGCCGCGCAACGACATCTGGCCGCGGCGAGCGTGCACGCCCCGGAACACGGACCCATCCCGGTCGTCCTCTCGGCGGCGGGTGTCCTGATCCGGGTGCTCCTCGCGACGGACGACGTCGACGGCGCGTGCGCGGCGGCCGACAACGCCGTCGCCGCGGCCCGGCGCAAGGGTGTCTGGGTGTGGGCGGCGGCGCTCGTCCCCGCCGCGGCCGAGGCCTACACGCGGGCCGGGCGCTGGTCGGAGGCGGACGCCGTGGTCGAGGAATTCGCCCGCGGCGTCGACGGCAAGGACTCGCCGGTCTCCCGGGTCGCGCTGCTCGCCGGCCGGGCGATCCTGCTCGACGCGCGCGGCAAACATCCCGCCGCGGCAACGGTTTTCGACGAGGCCGCGGCCGGTTACGAAGCCCTGCCGATGCCGTATCAGGCCATCGGCGCCCGCGAACGGGCGGCGCTGTGCCGTCTGACCGCGGGTCGTCTCACCGCCGGAGGTCTCGACGCGGGCGACCGCAAGGCGATCGAGGAGCTCGCGGCGGCCGCGGAGGCCTACGAGCGGCTCGGCGCGACCAGGGACGCCGGCCGCTGCCGCCACCTGCTGCGGGAACACGGCGCGTGGGCGCCTTCGCAGCGCGGGCGGCGTGGCTACGGCCAGGAGCTCTCTCCCCGCGAACTCGAGGTCGCGCGCATGCTTTCCGACGGACGCACGAATCGAGAGATAGCGGACGGATTGTTCCTTTCGCCGCGTACGGTCGAACAGCACGTCGCCAAAGTCCTGCGGAAACTCGGCGCCCGTTCGCGGACCGACGTGGCCCGCCGGATGACCACCTACGCCCCCGCGGCGGCCGACCGGTAACGCGCCGGTGAACAGGCCGTTATTCCTTTAGGGGCAAGAAAAGTGCCCGATCGGGCATGGTGATCCATTCCATCGGGTTCAGCGGTGTCCGTATGGTTCCGTAGGTTCATGCGCTGTGCTAGTTTGTTTTGGCCATTAACAAAGTCGGGGCCCGACCCCGTGAGGGAGTAGCGCAGAAGCATGGCTGAGCGAGCCGATTTCGCGCTGGGGACGGTCGAGGCGACAGTGGTCGGGCGGGCGCTTGGCGTCGATGCCCGCTTGTTTCCCTTGCGCATTCAGAACACTTCGATCGACCCGGACCGGTACGCCGCGATCATCCGGAAGGTCTATACCGATCTCGAACAGCGCCGCCTGTCGATCGACGGCGAGCTGAACCAGGCCGTCCGCACCGCGTTCGCGCTGCTCGGGAACCACCGGATCACCGTTTCGATCAACGGTATCGACGGTATCGGCCAGGACATCGCCGTCCTCGCGCTCACCGACGGCAGGCAGGCGCTCGGCATCACGCAGGCCCACGGCGAAGACCTCCTGCAGTTCGCGCTCTTCTCCGACGAAGAGCTGGTCGAGGTCCTCTCCGGGGTCCTGCCGCGGATGCGCCCCGCGTCGACCGGCCGCCGCACGCTCGTGCAGAAGGAGGAGCGCGCCGTCTCCGCGATGGCCGCGCGCCGCCAGGCCGAAGCCGAGTTCGACGAGGAAGAGACCGACGCGTTCGGCAACCTCCAGTTCACCGGCGTCGTCCGCGCCCGGCCGGAGGCCCCCGCGCCGCGCAACGACGAGAGCGACGTCGAGGTCCTGGAGAAGGTGCTGTCCGGGACCCGCCTCGGCGGCGGCTACATCATCGTGAGCGGGATCGGCCGCCGCGGCGAACGGCTCCGGTCGACACCGTTGAGCTGGCTCGACACCGAAGACGGCCGGTACCTGGTCCGGACCGAGACCGACGAAGCCTCCGGCGCCGTGATCGGTCACTACGACCCGGCCAGCCAGTCGGGCGTGGCGAACGCGATCCGGGACGCCATCGCTGACATCTACTGACCCTCCTGAACCGGGCGAGAGGATCCTCCGTTGACCGAGGAAGCACAACAACTGCAGCCGATGATGGCGGTCCGGGGCAAGCTCGCGGGCACTGAACTGAAGGCCCTGGCGAAGCAGGGCCGTTTCGCCATCGACGAGACCACCGGCCAGGAGATGATCCGTTCGCTCCAGGGTGTGATCGACAGCCTCGAAGAGCGCTGGAGCGCGCTGACCAAACTGCAGAAGTCGCCGCCGATGAGCTCCACCGCGACCGCCCGCTGGGTGTCCGAGCACATGCACGGCACCGCGACGGACGCGCAAGGTCTGCTCACCCAGCTCCAGGCCGCCCGTGCCGAGTTCCCGACCTACATCGAGGCGATCGAGCTCGCCCAGCGGAACTACCGGGAACGCGACACGCAGAACCAGCGTGACCTGAAGCGGATCGACACCGAGATCTGAAGGAGAGACCCGTGACCGAATCCGAGGAGCAGACGGCGAAGGTCTCCGACCCGAACTCTCCCGATTACGACAAGCTCGACCCGCACTACGACCCGACCGCCGACTCGTCGTCCGATTACTACGTCGGACCGCTGGCGGACAAGGCCGCCTCCGGCGACGAGATCCGGGCCGGGGCCTCGGCCGGGACGGACCTCCTGTTCAACATCCTCGGCTGGGGTGACAAGGCGCTCAACGGCTTCAAGGACATCTTCACGCAGAAGATGTACGAGGGGCAGCTGGAGAAGGCGCGCGAAGGCCTCGACAAGAACCTGGACATCCGCAAGCCCGGCGAGCCGCCGTCCACGGTCTGGGCGAACGCCACCCACGAGCAGATGCAGACCGCGATCGCGGACAACGCGGATCCGGCCGCGGTGGCCGAGAGCTCCGAAGAGTGGGTCCGGGCGGGCAACGACCTGGCCTCGCATCAGCGCAACCTGGCGAAGGCGATCAGCGCGAGCACGGCCAACTGGGAGGGCGAGGGCGGCGACGCGGCCCGCGAGCACCTCGCCGGTGTCGGCAAATGGCTCGGCTCGACCGCGAACGGCGCGACGCTGGCCGGGCGGCAGCAGCAGATCCACTCGCAGACGCTCAACGAGACGCAGAAGCAGATGGCGGCGAACCCGCCGGTGGCGTTCAACGTGCAGGAGGCCAACGCCAACCTGCAGAAGATCACCGACCCGTACGTGTACATGGCGCAGCTCGGGAAGGATCTCGGCACCTTCAAGAAGCAGCAGGACGCGCGGGACCAGGCCGCGAAGGTGATGACCGACTTCGACACCACGGTCGGCTCCGCGATCGCCACCCCGGCGTTCCCCGCCCCGCCCAAGCTGGCGACGGCGACCAGGCAGAGGCAAGGGAGCCCCGCCGGCGGTGGCGCGGGTTCGCCCGCGGGCACGCTTCGCGACCGGATGTCGCCCGAAGGCGCCGACGGCACTCAGCAGCCTCTCTCGGAACGGACGCGCCCGGACGGCCTCGTCGCTTCGATGGACGGGACGCCGCAGGGCGGGGCCGGTGGCCCCGGCGGTGTGTCGCCGTTCAACTCGCCGAACGGCGGACCGGGCGGCGGCGGTCCCGGTGGTGGACCGGGCGGCGGCCCTGGTGGCGGTCCCGGTGGCTTCCCCGGCGGTGGCGGCCCCGGCTCCAGCCCGACGATGCCCAACATGCCGCACGGGCCGACCGGCGGCGAGACCTACAAGCCCGCCGCGTCTTCGAGCCCCAACCTCCCGAACCTGCCCAAGATCGACGACACCACGCGCACCACGGGCTACACGCCCCCGTCCGTTTCGCCGCCGTCGTTCACCCCGCCGAACATCCCGCCGATCCCGGAGAGCGGCGGCCCCCGGCCCGGCGGCGGTCTTCCGTTCACACCCCCGAACATCCCGCCGATCCCGAACGGGCCCACCAGCGGCGGACCGAGGCCGGTCATGCCGAACATCCCGCCGATCCCGCGTCCCGGCGGCATCGGTGAGCGGCTCACCGGCCCGTCGTTCCCCGACGGCAACTCGTACAAGGGCACGCCGTACAACGCGCCCAAGCTCGGCATGCCGAACATCCCCGGCGGTGGCGGCACCGGCGGGACCAGTGGCTTCGGCGGCGGCGGGACCGGTGCGGGTGGCGCCGGCGGTGGCGGTCTCGGTGGCGCCGGACGGTCTAGCGGCTCGCTCGGTATGGGCGGCGCCGTCGGCGCGGGCGCGATGGACGCCGAGGCGGCCGCGGCCCGTGCGGCGGGCTCCGGCGGCAAGCCCGGTACCCCCGGCGGCATGGGCCCGATGGGCGGCATGGCCCCCGGTGCCGGCAAGGGACAGGGCCAGGACGACAAGGAACACAAGGTCGCCGACTACGTCGAATCCGACGACCCGTCGTTCTTCGCGGCCGACGAGGTCGTGGCGCCGCCGGTGATCGGCGACTGGAAGAACAAGGACTGGAAGTGACGGCTTCGTTCGAGGTCGAGCCGGACGACCTGACCGCGCACGCGAGCCATCTCGACGGGCTCGTGGACCGGCTGAACACCGCGCACGCCGCGACCGGTTCGGCGATGTCGTCGGACGCGTACGGTCTGCTGTGCGCGTTCCTGCCGCCGATCGTCAACCCGGCGGGCGAACGCGCGGCGGAGACGATCAAGGCGGCCGTGGAAGGGATTCAGGCGACCGCCGACAACGTCCGCACCGCCGCCAAGTCCTATGTAGACGGTGACAAGACCAACGCGGAACCGTTCAAAGCGGACTTCTCGGCTTTGGACATCGGAGGAAAGAAGTGACCGGCGCGAACGAGCTCGGCGAGCTCATGCTGGACCCGGACGAGGCCCAGCGCAAAATGGAACGATGGGCCGCGGGGCTGGAAGAGAAGGCCCAGCGGTACGCGGCCGCCCAAGAGCGGACGGAGCAGCTCCGGCTGACCGCGTCCAGCTCCGACGGCGCCGTGAAGATCACCGTCGGGGCGGACGGCGGCGTGACCGACATCGAGTTCGGGAACAAGGCCAGGACGTACCCGCTGGAGGAACTGTCGCGGGCGATCCTGCAGACCATGCACCAGGCGCAGGCCGGGATCGCGGGCCAGGTCGCCGACGTCATGCAGGAATCGCTCGGCGACGAGGACCAGGAGACCAGGGCGCTGATGATCGGCACCCTGCGCAGCCGCTTCCCCGAGATCGAAGAGGAAGAGCCGCCGCCTCCGCCGCCCGCACCCCCGGCGTCCGCGTCCGACGCCCCGCCTCCGCCGCAGGCTCCTCGCGATCGGCGTCACGAAGCGCCGGACGACGAAGAGAACTCGCCCTGGTAACCCCTCGTGAGTGGCAAGGACGGTTAGAACCAAGGGTTTCTCAGGCACCTCCTGGACGTGGGCCTGATGGTCGAAGGTCCGGCGACACCACTTGCCCCAGCAGTCACAGCGGTGGCGCGAGCAAGGGCGGCGGCGGCGTGGTGGGTCAAGTCTCGTGAGTGGCAAGGACGGTTCTAACGACACTTACCACTCACGACCACCTGTGCCGAGCCGGTACCAGCGCCCTCCTTGCCCGCCCGAGTCCGTGAAGGCCTCCTTGAGGGACTCTGGGTCCCTCAAGGAGGCCTTCACGGACAGTAGGTACCTAAGACACCCTTGGTTAGAACCGTCCTTGCCACTCACGAGGCGGTCAGGCGGCCGCGAGGGAGACGACGCGGTTCCGCCCGCTGTTCTTCGCCTGGTAGAGCGCGGAATCGGCGACGTGCAGCAGCCGTTCCAGCACGGTCCCGCCCGACGGGTACACCGCGGCGCCGATCGACACCGAAAGCCCTCGCACGACACGGGGCCCCGAAGCGGTCTCGACCTCGACTTCGATCGCCATCACCGCCCGGCGGACCCGTTCGGCCACGGGGAGCACCTCGGTCTCCGTCGCGCCGGGAAGCAGCACGACGAACTCCTCGCCACCGAAGCGGCCGACGGAGTCGTAGTCGCGTACGTGCTCTGAGATCGTCTTCGCGACGACCTTGAGCACGACGTCGCCCGCGAGATGCCCGTAGACGTCGTTGACCTGCTTGAAATGGTCGAGGTCGAGCATCAGCACGCCGAGTTTGCTCTTCGCCCTCGCCGCCGACGAGAGCTCCCGTTCGCTCAGCGCGTGCCACGCGTGCGCGTTCAGGACGCCGGTCTTGCGGTCGATGCTCGCCGCGATCTCCAGTTGCCGCACCAGCACGCTGCGGTGCAGCACCAGCACCGGGAGCAGCACGAACGGGACGAGCGCCGGCGCGTGCACGACGCCCAGCGCGGTCGAGGTCCCGAGCACCAGCGTGGTGACTTCCAGCAGGTTGTCGTCGCCGGTGCCGAACAGCGACCGCGGGGACCTGGCCCCGGTGTGCAGGTACACCGAGAGCGCCACGATGAACGCGTTGACCACGGTGAACACGGCCGCCGCCTCGACGATCTTCAGCGAGCCCGCGAACCCGACGGGCAGTCCGTTCCAGCCGGCGACGATGGCCCCCGCGGCCAGGCAGGAGATCACGATCGCCGCCGCGCAGTACACGACGCGGTAGGCCGGGCGGTGGCTCATCCCCCGCCACACCCGGAACCAAAGGTGCAGGTAGATGAGCAGACCGAGGGCGAGCGCGAGCCCCGACGGCAGGACGAGCACGCCCGCGAACGTCCACACCGAAGTCATGTTGATATGCGGCCGGTCGCACAGCGTGCGCCGCAACCGTTCCACCGAACGCGAAAGCTCGGCCTGCAGAACAGCGAGGCCGAGTAGTGATCCAAATCGGACGAATTCCGTAGTCTCGTAGTTCGATCGGAGCAGGGCGATTACCGCGACTGCCGCCGCGAGGCCTTCCACCACAAGGAAAACCGCGGGAACACCGCGTGGTCCGGACCATAATTCCCAGCGGCGGACCCTGGCTCTCAGACGTGTACCGGCCCCTTCTCCGGCGAGTTCGACATCCCCCATAATCATCGTCACCGGTCCCCCTTCCGTACACATTTCAATGTATCCGAGGTAGTACTGAGGGTGGCTCGAGTCAATTCCGGAACACACAGATGGAGCAGTGGGAGGGAGGACCATCATGAACGGTCGCGAGGACTGATCCCATCGATTCAGCCGGTTCGGCTCCCGGCCGGGAGCCATACATCGGGGCCGGTGGCGATGGCGCGTTTCCACGCCATCGCCATCGGTCCCGCCGAGGCGACGGCCACCGTCGCGGCCACTCCCACGGCCACGAACGGACCGGTCAGCTGGGCGAGACCGCCCGCGAGCATGATCCCGATTCCTTGCACGGTCACCAAACTCGTCGAGGTCAGCCCCATCACCTGCGCCCGGACGCCGTCCGGCACCGCGCGGGCCATCAACGCGACGGCCTGCAGGTGGTACGGCGCCGCGAAGGCCCCGCTGAGCCCGATCAGCGCGAGGCAGACGGGTAATGGCGGGCGAAAGAAGACAAAGACCAAAGGAACGACGGATGCGATGGCGAGAATGCCGACAATTCGCGTTTTCCGTCGCGCGGGAACCCATTTCGTGAAGATCCACGATCCAATTACCGAACCGATCGGGTCGGCCGCGAGAATAAGACCGACCGCGAAACTGCCCGCCCCGAGCCCGACGGCGAGCGGTGCCGCGAGCCCTTCCGGCGCGATGGCGAACCCGGCGAGCATCTTCAACCCGAAGAGCACCCGGATTCCCTTGCCCTGCCACAGTTCCCTGGCGCCTTCGCCACTGAAAGCCCGCGCCACGCGGCTTTTCACCGAAGATTCCGTGGCGGCGGGCCCTCGGCGGCGCACCCCGACGGACACGAGCAGCGCCGAGACCACAAAGGTCACCGCGTCGATCACCAGTCCCCAGTAGGGCGTCACGAGCCCGATCACCAGTCCGCCACCGCCGAATCCGGCCAGCTGTGCCGTTTGGATGGTGATCGTCCGGACCGCGAGCCCGGCGACGTACCGGTCGCCTTCGAGGACGTCCGGGAGCAACGCGAGCTGCGCCGCCCGGAACGGGCCGCCCGCCATCGTCAGGATCACCAGCAGCCCGGCCAGCACCGGCAGCGGCGTCCCCGGGACCGCCATCAGCGCCGCGATCACCGCGCGCAGCAGGTCGCAGACGATCATCACCGTCCGCCGCGAATACCGGTCCGCCAAACCGGCGAACAGGGTGCCGCCGATCAGCGTCGGCAGATACGTCAGACCGTAGGTGAGCCCGGTCAGCCCGGCCGACGCCGTTCTTTCCCAGACCAGCACCGACAACGCGACCCTGGCCAGCTGGTCACCGGCCTGCGAAAGCGCCTCGGCCGCCCACAACGCACGGAACTCGCCGACCGCGAAAGCGGCCTTGAACGCGGTGCCCCGAGCGGAATCCCCCTTCTCCATGAGCCCCTCCCCTTGGCTCACGGTAGTCGATCACTTCCACAGTGTCAGCGTCCATCCGGCCCACGACGACCGTCAGTGTCCACTGTGGACAGCCGAATTCGCGTGCTCCGCGGCGGCCAGCGCGAAGGCACGGACGACCGGATGCGGCCGGGTTCCGTCGCCCGCGAGTTCCGGTTGGAACAACGTCGCCAGGAAGAACGGGTGCTCTGGCAGTTCCGCGATCCGCGCGTCGCCATCGCCGTCGAATCCACTGAAGACCACCCCGTTCGCCGCCAAGGTGTCCAGATGCCGGGCGTCGAGACCGTACGAACAGTGGTACCGCTCAACGGAACGCTCCGCCCCGAGAACCCGCGCCGCCAAGGTGTCCGGCGTGACGTGGACGGCGCCCTCGTGCCCGACGAGCGAACACGCGAGCGGGACGATCAACCGCTCTTCCGCGTCCGGCGCGTTCTCCGCGTGCCCGATTCCGCCGAGACCGCACACGTTCCGCGCGAATTCCAGCAGCGCGTGCTGGAAACCGGCGCAGGTGCCGAGGAACGGGATGCCGTTCTCGCGGGCGGCGCGCACGGTCTCGATCGCACCGGATTCGGACCGGTAAGGACTGCCGGGCACCAGCCAGACGGCGTCGAAACCGGTGAGGTCGCCGACGGCGTCCGTCGGGAGCCAATAGGCGTCGAGTTCGAGGCCGTCGCGTTCGGCGAGCCGCTCGAAGAGCATCGGGATGCGGACGTGGGAGCGGACGCCGTCCGATCGGTCGCCGACCAGGGCGACCCGGGCTGTCTGTGTCATGCGGCCATCCTGACCCGCCAGCCGAGTTCAGCGCCAACGATGATCCTTGCTGTCTCCATAAGCGATACTGATGACCATGGAGACCCATCTGCTCCGCACCTTCGTGGCGGTGGCCCGCGGTGGCTCGTTCTCGCGGGCGGCCCGCGACCTCGGCTACACGCAATCCGCGATCTCCCAGCACATCGCCGCGCTCGAACAAGACCTCGGCACCGCGTTGCTCACGCGTCGTCCCGTCGCCCCGACGCGGGCCGGGGAACGCCTCCTCGAACACGCCGGTCCGCTGCTGACCCGGCTGGACGCCGCCCGCGCCGACCTCGCCCGGCTCACCGCGGCGCCCACCGGGCGGGTCGTCCTCGGGCTCACCCCGCTGTCGCTCACCGCCGAAGTCGCCGCGGCCGCGCGTCGTGGCACCGAATTGCGCGTCCTGAGCCGCGAAGACGTCCTGACGGAGGTCGCGACGGGCTCACTCGACCTCGGCCTCGTCGACGGGATGACCGCGCCGAGCGATCCGCTCCCGCTGCCGGACGTCGGTCCGCTCACCACCACCGTCGTCGGCGAACGCCCGCTCGCGGTCGCGGTGCCCGGCGGTCATCCGATGACTGGGCGGGCGGTCCGGCTCGCCGAACTCGCCGACGCGGCGTGGATCGACGCGCCGGATACGGCGATTCCGTTGGAACGTTTGAGAAAGTTCGCCTCGACCGACGGATTCCGCGGACGGCTGCGCTACACCGGGACCGACGTCCGCGGTCTGCTCGGCCTGGTCGCCGCCGGTCAGGGACTGGCGCTGCTCCCGGCGGACGTGATCACCGGCGTGAGCGCGGTTTCCCTGTCCTCACCGCGCGTGGTGCACCGCACCGAACTCGTGCACGGGGATCCCGGCGAGGGCTCGGCGCTGGCCGCCACCCTGACCGGTCAGCGGCCGTAACTCATCATTCCCTGCGCCATCTGCATCGCCAGGGAACTCGCCACGACGGGGTCCATCATGTTCCGGATGTCCTGCGTGGCCTTGTCGCGCGAGCCGAGGTCGGAGCGCGGCTGCTCCGGCGGCCTGGTCTCGGCGGGCGGGAGGGCGACGACGCGTTCCTTGGCGGGCTTCTTCTTCGTCGCGGGCGCTTGCTGCTTCACGGTGACCGGGACGTAAACGGTCACCGGCGCGGCTTGCGGCGTGGGTTGCGCGACCGGCGGGGCCGCCTGCTGGGTCGCCACGGCGGGCAACGGCTGCTCGGGCAAGGCGGTGTCGTCGGCGGGCTGGAAGGTGAAGGTGCCGGCGAACCAGCCGATCGCGAGCAGCGCCACCCCCGCTCCGCCGACGAGCCACGTCCGGGCGCGGCGATGGATGACCACCGCCTTGGGGCGGAGATCCTTGTCCACCACCGGTTCGCAGACCGGGGACCGCACCGGCATCGGCTCGGGCTCGGGTTCGTTCTCCGGGCTGCGCCGCCGTTTCGGCAGGCTCGCCGCGATGATCCCGGTCCGGTCCAGCAACTCCGCCGTCTCGACGGAGAGCGCGGCATCGGTCGGCGTACGGCGCTGGGCGGCGCGCGGCATGGGGACCTCCGGAAGGGGAATCACGAACTTGAGCATTGTGGTGCATTTCCGACGCCGCCGTAAGTAACGCACCCCGATCGAGTTATCCCGAGCCGTCCGGACCACGGAGGGTTACTCCGTTCAGTGGCTTCCGTTTTCTCAGAGATTCCGCATTCCCAAGCGCCCCAACAGCGCGAGCGGCCGCTGGTAAAAAGAGCCGAGCACGCGGGGAATCGCGTCGATGGCGTACGCGTCCGGGCCGATCAGGATCCGCGCCGTCCCCCGTTCGATACCGCGGACGATGGTCTGCGCGGCCTTCTCCGGCGTCGTCCTCGCGATCTTTTCGAATCCTTCGGCGGCTTTGCCGATGTCCCGCTCGACGCCGCCCCGCGCGTCACGGGCGATATTCGTCTTGATGCCGCCGGGATGCACGCAGCTGACCTTGACCGGATGCCGGGCGATCAGCATTTCCTGCCGCAGCGCCTCGGTGAACCCCCGCACCGCGAATTTCGCGGCGTTGTAAGCGCTCTGCGTGGGCACGCCGATGAAGCCGAACACACTCGAAAGGTTGACGATGTGCCCGTCGCCCGAAGCGATCACCTGCGGCAGAAACGCTTTCGTGCCGTTGACCACGCCGCCGAGATTGATCCCCATCAGCCAGTCGTAGTCGTCCCAGGTCATTTCCTCGACCGTGGCACCGAGCGCGACCCCGGCGTTGTTCACCACGACGTTGGCGCCGCCGAAATCGACGGCGACCTCCTCGGCGTGCGCGAGAACGGCGTCACGGTCGGCGACGTCGAGCTCGTACGCCTTCGCGGTCACGCCCGCCTTCTCGCACTCGGCGACGGTGCCGGCCACACGGACGGCGTCGACGTCGGAGAGCGCCAGCCTGGCACCCCGCCCCGCCAGCTCGATCGCGAGCGCCTTGCCGATCCCCGACCCCGCGCCCGTGATCACCACGACCTTGTCCGTGAACGACTTCATACCCGCTCCCAACCCGCTCGACTGTTACCGGAGGTAACACATACTACGGCTGTGAGCTTGCTGTGCGTTGATCGATTCGGGCTGTGTTCGTACACCACTTATGGTGATCTGTACCCGGACAGCCGTGGACGAGCGAAAGGATGGCGATGCGCCGCGCCCTGTTGCTCGCGCTCTGTGTAGTTCTGTCCGGTTGCTCCACCGCGTCCGATCCCGGCGCGACCGAGGACCGCGCCGCCACCGCGACGGTGGCGGCCACCCCCGCGGCACCGCCGACCACTCCCGCGATCGGCGCGCTCTTCCTGGACGGAACGCATTTCTGCACGGCCAGCGTCGTCCACAGCGCCCCCGGCGACCTCCTGCTCACGGCGGCGCATTGCCTGCACGACGGCGAAGGCGGCGAGTACGCGACGGGGATCTCGTTCGCACCCGGCTACCACGACGGTGTCGCGCCGTACGGCTATTGGGAAGTCTCCGATCCGCAGGTTCCCGACGGCTGGGCCGATTCCTCCGATCCGGACCTGGACGTCGGGTTCGCGACCGCCCGTCAGGCGGGCACCACGAAGACCCTCGAAAGCGTCACGGGCGCCAACACCCTGCTGACCGGTGGCGGGTTCGCCCACCCGATCACCCTGACCGGGTATCCCGACGAACGGGAGGCGCCGGTCGTCTGCCACGGCACCACCGCCCAGGCCGACACCTATCAGATGCGCGTCGCGTGCCCCGGCTTCACGACCGGCACCAGCGGCGGCCCGTGGGTGGTCGACCCCGACCCGAAGACCGGGCTCGGCACCGTCGTCGGCGTGATCGGCGGCTACCTGTACGGCGGGGACGATCCGGACACGTCGTACAGCAGCTACTTCGACACCGACGTCGCCACCTTGTACCGGAAGATGGACGCACGGGGATGATCTCCCCATGAGCATCCACGACGTCCCGATCACCGGTGAACCGATCCGCCTCGGCCAGTTCCTCAAACTGGCCAATCTGGCCGAAGACGGATCGCACGCCAAAGACCTCCTCGACGCCGAAGAGGTCACGGTCAACGGCGAGGTGGAGGTCCGGCGCGGCCGTCAGCTGACGAACGGCGACGTCGTGGAGGTCGGCGGCGAAGGCGGCCGCGTCGTCCTGAGCTAACGCCCCTGCAGCGGCGCCAGGCGCAACGCCTTCGCGAGCTCTTCGAGCTCCCGGTGCATCGGCTCGTTCAGCGGGACACCCAGCGCCTGGCACTGTTCGAGGTACTGCGCCTCGCGCCAGCCCGGATAGCGGACCGGGGTGCCGCCCTCCCAGCCGAGCAGGCTGCCGAACAACGCGCTCGCGGCCTTGTAGAACCCGTCGGCGCTGCGCAGCGTCGTCGGCGCGATGGCCATCACCATCAGGCCGGTGTCGTGGTCGTGGTCGCCGACCCCGGACAGCACTCCGGCGAAGATCTCCACCAGCAGCGCGAAGCCGGCGATGGCGGCGCTGTCGACGTCCGCCAGCGTGTCCAGGTCGAGCACGAATTCGGGGTACGCACCGGCGGGGGCGGCCATGCCGAGCGGGTTCGCGGCCGTCCCGCGCTCCCCGCCCGCCGCCATGACGAGCCCGATCATGGTGTGCGGCAACGCCCTCGCCGCATGATGCCCGGCGCGGCCGAACGGCCCGACGCCGCGCACCGACATCAGCCCGACGCCGTACCGGCCCGCCCGGGACACCGCCCGGTCCATCGCGTCGCCGACGGCCCACAGCCCCGGCGCGCGGCGGTAGTCGATCAGCGCCGCGGCGCCGCGGTCGGCGATCATCAGCGGTTCGGCCCTCGGCCGCACCATCCCGTTGGCCAGCATCGGCAGATGCAGGCGGGTCAGTTCGGCGACACCGGATTCCGGCGTTCCGGTGAGATCGCCGTGGCACAACGCCTCGGCGGCCATCCTGGCCCGCGACCACGGCAGGTCGTGCGCGGTGAAGACCTCGGTGACCAGGTCGATCAGGGCGTCTATCGGGACGCGCTGCCAGACCTGTTCGGGTATCGGGGAGGGTTCGGCCGGTTCGGGGGTCGGCTCGACGGGCGCACGGCGGAGAGAGCGAGGTCTGAGGGGCACTCCGCCGAGGGTGCCCAAACGCGTTTTTCGGCGTCAACGAACCAGGGCAGCTTCTAACCGACTGTGTGATCGGAGCACTCGGAATCGTCGGTGGGCGGACGTACGATCGGGGCATGTGCCGCAACATCACCACGCTGCGAGGCCTGGAACCGGCGGCGACGCCGGACGAGATCGAGGCCGCCGCCCGCCAGTACGTCCGCAAGGTGTCCGGGGTGCAGACCCTTTCCGACGCCACCCGCGAGCCGTTCGAGGCCGCCGTCGCCGAGGTCACCGCGATCACCCGGCGTCTGCTGGCCGAACTGCCCGAGCGCCGTCAGCCGCCGGCGAAGGTGCCGCCGCTGCGCCGACCCGAGGTCCAGGCGCGAATCGCGGCGAAGGCCGCGAAGAGCCAGGCATCCTGAGCTCCGGCGGTTACGGTTAGCGGGTGACATACCCGCAAGACCCCTACGGTCAGCAGCAGCCCTACGGCCAGCAACCTCCGTACGGGCAGCCGTACCAGCAGCCGGGTTACGGATACGGCCCGGCGATGCCGCCGCCGCAGGAACAAGGTCTGGCGATCGCGGCGCTGGTCGTGTCGATCGCCAGTCTCGTCGCGTGCAGCGGGCTGCCGTCGATCGCCGGCGTCATCATGGGGCATATCGCGCATTCCAAGGCCAAACGCGGGGAAGCGGGCGGCCAGGGGATGGCGCTCGCGGCGATCATCATCGGCTACCTCGGCGTCGCCGTCATCGTGCTGATCCTGATCGGCGTCATCTTCGTGGGCATCCTGACCGACTGGGACTTCGACTAGTCCATCCATGCCCCCGCCACCACCCTCAACGGAAAGCTGCGCTTCGACTAGATCCGAAGCGTTGAGCCAGAGAACTGTCGGATATCCTCGACGGCGGTAGCGTGTCCGAGCGGCCGAAGGAACATGTCTTGAAAACATGCGAGGGCTCTGTCCTCCGTGGGTTCGAATCCCACCGCTACCGCCAGTCTTGAGAACCGAAAACGCCCCAAGTCCACCGACCTGGGGCGCTTCGCGTCACGCGGGTACCAGAGCCCAGACGGTCTCGTCGCTACGGCCGCCCAGGAACGGCCGCTGCTCCAGGAGCGAACCCGCGCCGTTGCCGGCCTGCCGCACCGCCAGCTTGCTCGCCCGGTTCACCAGCCCGTAGCGCATGTCGGCGCTTCGCAACAGCTTCCACTGCTGGTCGGTGGCCGAGCCGCAGTGCGTCTGCTCGAACTGCGCGCCCTCCGCGGTGCTCCCGGAGACCGGCCGCAGGCACTGACCGCTCCGCTCGTTGGAGATCTTCCAGTACCCGCCGCCCGCGTCGGTGAGCCGCCACTTCTGGCCGTTGTCGTTCTGCCTGGCCACATGGGTGATCTTCGCGCCGGCCGACGACGAGCCGTCGACGACCGCAGCGCTGTTGCCGTTGGTGGCGACGGTCAAGTAGTACTTCTTGCCCGCCTTCGGACCGGGATCGGCGACGGGGTTCAGTGTCCACTGCTGGTTGGCCGCCCCGGTGTAGGGCTGCTGGACCAGAGGCGCCGGGTACGCGCCGCCGTCGGTGATCGCGTAACCCGTCAGGTAGTTGAAGATCGCCACCTTGCCGTTGCCGAGCGGCTGGAACGCCCACCGCATACCGTTCTGGCCGTTGCAGTTGTACTGGAGGATCGGCGTTCCCGGCGCCGTCCCGCTCTGGGCGCTGTCGGCGCACAGCTGGCTGTTGGCGTTGACCAGCTGAAGACCGGTGTTGTAGCCCAGGATCCACTTCTGGCTCATGGCGTCGGTCCGCGGCCGATGACTGAGGTTGACGAGGCCGCCGGTCGACGAGCCCACGACGTCGATCGCGTTGCCGCTCGCCCCCGTGATGACGTAGGTCTTCCCGCCCCTGGCGTGCCCGTCGTCGTTGTCGGGGGTGTCCTTCTTGATCAGGAAGGCGCTGTTCGCGACGTTCCAGTGCTTCGCGAGCCAGCTGCCCGGCGTGGGGTTCGTGCTGAAGTAGTCGTCGTTGCCGCAGTCCAGCAGCCGGTCGAAGTCGCGTTCCGTGCAGTCGAAGGACTGGGTGTCGCCGTAACACATCAGATCCCATTCCTGGGAGCAGTGCCCGCCGCCCTGGTAGTGCGGAGCACCCGGCAGGACCGCGCCGAGCATATGGCCCAGTTCGTGGGCGGCGGCGTTGACGCCCCAGCAGGGGACGGCGATCTCCGTGTAGTGCCTGCCGTTGTTGAAGGCGTTGGCGGGACCGGGCTGGTCGTCGCTGTCGCCCCAGGTGCCCGCGCAGGTGTGCGGGTTGTCGGAGAACAGCATGTAGTCGCGGTTCGCGTCGAAGAAACCGGCCTGGATGGCGCGGTCGCGGATGGCGCCGGACTGGTACGTGCCGTCGGGCACCACGAGATTCGCGACGGCGACCTGGCAGCCCGCGCCCGCGGTCGTCACGTAACGGAGATGCCTGCTGCCGCCGGTCGCGGCGGCGCTGTCGTTGAACGAATCGTCGATCCCGGACGCGTAGGCGCGCAGGGACGGTACGACGGTCGCGTACCGGTCGGGCTGGCCTGCCTCACGGACGTAGACGAGCTCGACACGTTTGCCGGAAACCCCGTCGCCCTCGCAGACCACCGGGTTCGCGGCGATCAGCGCTCGAGCGACGGATGGAGCGAGCGGGGCCGGGTCCACACCGGAGGCGACCGCTTCTCCGGTGAGCAGGCCACAGCCGAGGCCGATGGTCACCAGCAGGCAGGCGGATCGCCGTTTCGCCTTGGACAAGGGCTCTTCCTTTCGCGAGGGAGGAACGCGCCAAGGACGCTAGAGGTCGGATGTCTGCGCCCACCAGGCAGAAGGACCGGCAGACTCCCGCTACCCTTCGGGCATGCCCAAGTACCTGCTGCTCAAGCACTACCGCGGCGCTCCGGCAGCGGTGAACGACATCCCGATGGAGCAATGGGCGCCGGAGGAGGTCACGGCGCATATGGACTACATGAGGGATTTCGCGACCCGGCTCGTGGAGACCGGCGAGTTCGTCGCAGAGCAGGCTCTCACTCCCGAAGGCACCTTCGTCCGGTACGACGGCGAGGGCAAACCACCGGTCACCGACGGGCCCTTCGCCGAGACCAAGGACCTCATCGCCGGTTTCCTGATCATCGACGTCGCCAGCTACGAGCGCGCGCTCGAATTGGCGGGTGAACTGTCGGCCGCGCCGGGAGCGGGCGGAAAGCCGATCCACGAATGGCTCGAACTGCGCCCATTGCAGAGCGAGCAGCTCCTCGACCCGAAGTGACCACTGGACTGGACGAGGCCCTGCTCCGGAGCCTCACGCCGAACGTCCTCGGGATCCTCGTCCGCCGCGGGGCCGACTTCGCGTCGGCCGAGGACGCCGTCCAGGAGGCGCTGATCGAGGCCGTCCGCGTCTGGCCCGACGACCGGCCGAACGATCCGAAGGGCTGGCTCGTCACCGTCGCCTGGCGCAAGTTCCTCGGCATGGCACGGTCCGACGCCGCCCGCCGCCGTCGCGAGGACCTCGTCGACGACGAGCCGGCCCCCGGCCCCGCGCCCGCGGTGGACGACACGCTGCAGCTCTACTTCCTGTGCGCCCACCCGTCGCTGACGCCGTCTTCGGCAGTCGCGCTCACCCTGCGCGCCGTCGGCGGGCTCACGACGCGCCAGATCGCCCAGGCGTACCTGGTGCCCGAAGCGACCATGGCGCAGCGCATCAGCCGGGCCAAGCGCACCGTCTCCGGAGTGCGTTTCGACCAGGCGGGTGACGTCGCCACCGTGCTCCGCGTGCTGTATCTCGTGTTCAACGAGGGCTACTCGGGCGACGTCGACCTCGCCGCCGAAGCCATCCGGCTCACCCGGCGGCTCTTCGCCTCCATCGACCATCCCGAGGTCGCCGGGCTGCTCGCCCTCATGCTGCTCCACCACGCCCGGCGCGCCGCGCGGACGGCGGCCGACGGCGAACTCGTGCCGCTCGCCGAACAGGATCGCGGCGCATGGGACACGCGCCTGATCGCCGAGGGTGTCGAGATCCTGCAAGCCGCGCTGGCCCGCGACCGGCTGGGCGAGTTCCAGGCGCAGGCCGCCATCGCGGCGCTCCACGCCGACGCGCCCACCGCGGCGGAGACCGACTGGGTGCAGATCGTCGAGTGGTACGACGAACTCGCGCGGCTGACCGGCAGCCCGGTCGTCCGGCTCAACCGCGCGGTCGCCGTCGGCGAGGCGGACGGACCGCGCGCGGGGCTGGCCGCGCTCGCGGAACTGGACGATTCGCTGCCGAGGTACGCGGCGGTGGCGGCGTACCTCCACGAGCGCGACGGCGACGTGGAGACGGCGGCACGGCTGTACCGCGAGGCCGCCGACAAGGCGTCCGACCAGGCCGAACGCGCGCACTTGACGCGTCAGGCGGCGAGGCTCAGGAAGTGATCGGCGGCAGGCGCGGGAGACCGTCGATCTCCGACAGGTGATCCAGCACGCGCCCGAAAGCCTGCCCCAGCACTCGCTGCTCCTCGGGAGTCAGCAGGTCGATCAGGTGCTCCCGGACCCCTTCGACATGCGTCGGCGCCGCGCCTTCCAGCAGTTCCGCGCCGCTTCCGGTCATCTCCGCGACGACGCCGCGCTTGTCCGCCGGATCGCGGGTGCGACGGATGAGGCCGTCGGCCTCCAGCCGGACCATCTGGTGCGAAAGCCTGCTCTTGGTCGAGCCGAGCATGCTCGCCAGCTCCGTCATCCGCATCCGCCGGTCCGGCTGGAGCGAAAGGCAGACCAAGACCTCGTAGTCGGCGAGGGTGACGTCGTGGCGCTCGGAGAGTTCGCGATGGAGGCGCTGTCGCAGCCGCATGGTGGCGACGATGTACGAGCGCCAGGCGACCATCTCGGACTCGGACAGCCAGCGCACTTCCTTCTGCTCCACCGCCATCCACGCAGAGTAGAGCGTTGATCGCACAAGGCGCATACCCACCGGTCACTTTTCGGCCCGTGAAAAATCCGGCGGAACATTCGCCCGAAGGAGGGTTACGAAAAGGTTGAGACTCGGCGCGAAAAGGCGCATTCTGCTTGTCAGCGGATGGTCGGGCAAGTATCGGGCGGACCGTAGGAAGGCCGTCGGACCTGCTCCCCCAGCCGGGAAGGGTCAGGTGGTGGTATGGCGGGTGATTCTCGCGGTTGACCGCCTGCTGTGTCCCCGCGATCGGAACGGAATGGACCGGGTCGGTCGCGACTGTGAACAGCGACGAGCGCGGGCATCTCGGATGCGCTCGACAATTCTGGCGCATTCGGCGTCACTCCGGCCTGTTTCGGGTTAGCGGCCTCTTCGACCGCCTCGGCAGCGCAGGACGCCGGCCCGGTGATCGCGGCCAACCGGCGATCAGAACAAGACAACCTCGGTAGTCCTGGGTGCGGCCGCACTGCGCGGCCGCACCCAGGCATATCCGGGGTCTTCCGGCTACGCTTCCCCCGTGCGATTCGACGAAGGCGCGGGCCTGGACACCTCCGAGGTCGAGGACCTGCGAGGCGGCGGCGGTGGCGGTATCGGCGGCCGGGTGGCACTCGGCGGCGGCGGGCTCGGCGTGGTCGGCCTCGTCATCTACTTCCTGTTCTCCCAGTTCGGCGGCGTGAGCCTGAACCCGTCGTCCGGCGGGATCGGCAGCCTCGGCGGCGTGGGCTCCGGGCAGCAGATGGACAACACGTCGCTGTCGCAGGAGTGCAAGACCGGCGCGGACGCGAACCGGAACCACGACTGCGCGATCGTCGCGATCATCAACTCGATCCAGGACTACTGGGGGCAGGAGTTCCAGCGGTCCGGGTCGACCTACCGCAAGGCCGTCACGAACTTCTTCAACGGCGGCGTGAACACGGCCTGCGGCAACGCGACTTCCGACGTCGGGCCGTTCTATTGCCCCGGCGACTCCGAGGTCTACATCGATCTCGGCTTCTTCAACGAACTCCGCACCCGGTTCGGCGCGCAGGGCGGGCCGTTCGCGGAGGCGTACGTGCTGGCCCACGAATACGGTCACCACGTGCAGAACCTCACCGGAGTGTCCAAAAAGGGCACCGGGAGCGGGCCGACGTCGGGTTCGGTGCGGCTCGAACTGCAGGCCGACTGCTACGCCGGCGTCTGGGCGAACCACGCCACCACCACCCCGACCGAGTCCGGGCGGCCGCTGATCAGCGAGATCAGCCAGGAGGACGTGAATTCCGCGCTGGACACCGCTTCGCGGATCGGCGACGACTACATCCAGTCGAAGCTCGGCGGGGGCAGGGTCGACGAGTCGAAGTTCAGCCACGGCACTTCGGCGCAGCGGAAGAAGTGGTTCACCACCGGGTTCCAGACCGGCGAGCCGGCGCGGTGCGACACCTTCGCGGCCAAGAGCCTGGGCTGAACGCCTCGTGAGTGGCAAGGACGGTTAGAACCGTCCTTGCCACTCACGAGGCATCTTGAGGATCAGGCGGCGACGTGGTGCTCGTCGGCCTGGACGGAAGCCGTCATGCTCCGCTGCTGAGACCGCTCAGTCGCGCGAAGGGCCTTCGCCTTCGCGGCCGAGCTGCCCGACACACCGTTGATGCTCGCGGTGCTGGTCGCGTACACGCCCAGCGCCCAGGCGACGGCGTCGGAGTTGCGTTCGAGCGCGACGCGGTCGACGTTGCCGAGGTTGTCGCACGCCTGGTGGTAGCACTTGTCGTAAGGAACGTCGGCGCTACCGCCCCACTTGGCCGCCTGCGCCGCGGTCTTCACGCCTTCGGCACCGGTGAACAGGCCACCGGCCGGGATGCCGACCGCGATGAACTGCCCGTAGTCGGAGCGACCGGTGAAGTCCGTGCCCTCGACCGGGACGCCCTTGCCCTTCTCGAGGTAGTCCACGAGGGTCTTCTCGAGCTGCGCGGAACCGTACGGGCCCGCACCCGCGCCGACATCGTCGGAGTTGTCACCGTCGTAGGCGAAGTACGCCGCGTTCGGCGAGCCGATCATGTCGTAGTTGTAGTAGAGCGCGATGTCGAGCTGCTGCTCGAAGCTCAGCGAGTTGACGTAGTGGGTCGAGCCGACGAGACCGAACTCCTCGGCGCTCCACCAGCCGAAGCGGACGGCGTTGTTGGCCTTGGGCTTGCTGCCCAGCTGCAGCGCGGTCTCCAGCAGCGCGGCGGAACCGGTGCCGTTGTCGTTGATGCCGGGGCCCTCGGTGACGCTGTCGAGGTGGGCGCCGAGCATCACGACGTTGTCCTTGCGGCCGGTCTTGGTCTCGGCGAGGACGTTGTAGCTGGTCCGCGCCTCCTGGAAGGCACGCAGGTCGAGGGTGACCGAGGCACCGGCCTTGCCGGCGAGCGCCTGGCCGTCGGCCTGGGTGATGCCGCCGGTCGGGATCTTGCCCGCGGCCGGGTCGCCCAGGGTGCCGTTGACCGGGCCAGGGACGTTGTTGTAGACGATCGCGCCCACGGCGCCCGCCGCCGCGGCCGTCGCCTGCTTCTGCGCGAAGGAGCAGCCACCGCGCTGGATCAGCGCGATCTTGCCGGTGACCCCGCCGGCGTAGTCGGCCGCCTCGCAGCCACTGGTGTCGTCGACCGGGACCACCGCGAGCGGGGCGGTGATTCCACCGGCGGGCGTCGACGGGCTGTAGGACATGATGATGATCGGGACGTCGGCGCCCGCGACCGTCAGCTTCTCCGCGAGGGTTTCCGCGTAGGTGAAGGGGAACTCCTGCCGCGTCACCGTGAAGCCCGCTTGCTCCAGCTTCGTCGCGACGTACTCCGCGGACTTCTTGTGCCCTTCGGTGCTGGCGGCGCGGCGGCCGCCGTTCGCGTCCGAGATCCGCTGCAGCGCGATCAGGTGCCGGTTGACGTTGTTCACGTCGACCTTGTTGACGAGCTGCCTGGCCAGCGCGGGACCGTCGAGCCCGGTCGTCGCCGTCGCAGCGGGAGCCATTCCGACCGTGAGCGCGGCGGTGGCCATCACCACGATCGAGGGAACAATGCTTCTTCGCGAATATGACATGAGCGTCACCTTTGTGTGGTTTGCGCCACAGGTCAACCGACGTTCGGCGGACTTTACGACACCGGGATAGGGTCGTTTGTATGTACGCGATCACCATCCGTGAGCCCGGCGAACCCGATGTTCTCGAATGGACCGAGGTCCCCGATCCCGTGGCGGCTGAAGGCGAAGTCGTCATCGAAGTCGCCGCGAGCGCCGTCAACCGTGCTGACCTGCTGCAACGCCAGGGGAACTATCCCCCGCCGCCGGGTGCCAGCGAAATCCTCGGGCTCGAATGTTCGGGCACGATCGCCGAAATCGGCGAAGGCGTCGAAGGATGGCGAATCGGCGACGAAGTTTGTGCTTTGCTCGCCGGTGGTGGCTACGGGGAAAAGGTCGCCGTACCCGCCGGACAACTGCTTCCGCTTCCCGCCGAAGTCGAATTGCTCGCGGCCGCCGGACTGCCCGAAGTCGCGTGCACGGTTTGGGCGAACGTGGTGATGCACGCCGGCTTGTCCGAGGGTGACGTCCTGCTCGTCCACGGCGGCGCGGGCGGGATCGGCACGCACGCGATCCAGGTCGCCAAGGCGCTCGGCGCGACGGTCGCGGTGACCGCGGGTTCGGAAGAACGGCTGGAGAGCTGCCGCCAGCTCGGCGCCGACATCGCGATCAACTACCGGGAACAGGACTTCGTCGAGGTGCTGCGCGCCGAAACCGGCGGCGCGAACGTCATCCTCGACAACATGGGCGCCAAGTACCTCGGCCGCAACGTCGACGCGCTGGCCATGGACGGCAGGCTGGTGATCATCGGCATGCAGGGCGGCGTCAAGGGTGAGCTGAACATCGGCAAGCTGATGGGCAAACGCGCGAGCGTGTTCGGTGCGGGCCTGCGCTCGCGGCCGCTGGCGCAGAAGGCGGCGATCGTCGCCGACGTCCGCGAGCGGCTGTGGCCGTTGGTGGAGCAGGGTTCGGTGAAGCCGATCGTCGGTCAGGTCGTCCCGATGGCCGAAGCGGCTTCGGCGCACCGGGCTCTCGAAGACGGCACGGTTTTCGGCAAGGTTCTTCTTGCCGCGAAGAGCTAGCGGATCTCTTCCAGCACCCGGACGAGCTGATTGACCTCGAAGACGTTCGAGTAATGCGCGAGTCCGATGCGGACGGCGCCGCCGACTTCGGCGGCGCCGAGCGACCCGAAGACACCGCTCGTCCCGTCGTCGGCGAAGGCGCAGAGCCCCTGGGACGCCAGGTATTCGGCGACCTCGGGGGCTTTCTTGCCCGCGACGGCGAAGGCGAGCGCGGGGATCCTGCGCATGGCGTCACCGATGACCATGACGTGCCGCAGCGAACGCAGGTCCGTGGACAGTTGCGCCAGAAGTCCCGCGTGGTACGACTTCGCCGAGCCCAGCGACGTCACCAGCTTCTCGCGGCGGGAGCCCAACGCGGCGTCGTCCAGACCGGCCAGATAGTCGATCGACGCGATCAGCCCGGCCAGCAACGGGTACGCGTGCGGCCCCAGTTCCATCCGGGCCGGACCGCGCGCGGCCGGGTCGAGCGAGACCGACGGCAGCCGTTCGAGCAGTTCGGGGTCGCGGAAGACCAGCGCCCCCACCGACGGCCCGCCCCAGGCCTGCGCCGAAACCACCATCACGTCGGCGCCGAGCGCGTTGAGGTCCAGCGGCACGAACGGCGCCGCGTACGTCGCGTCGACGACGACCAGCGCGCCGACGCGTTTGGCGAACTCGATCACCGTCGGGACGTCGGGCCGGGTGCCGACCGAACCGGACGCCAGTGTGACCGCGACGGCCTTGGTGCGCGCGGAGACGAGGTTCTCGTACTGCCAGGCGGGCAGCTCGCAGGTCTCGATGTCGATCTCGCCCCAGCGCACGACCGCGCCGACGCGTTTCGCCGCGCGGCGCCACGGCGCGAGGTTGGCCTCCTCGTCGAGCCGGGAGACGACGACCTCGTCGCCGATCGTCCAGCGATCGGCCATCGCGTCGACGAGACGGCGGATGAGATCGGGCGCGTTGGGTCCGAGCACGACTCCGGCCGGGTCGGCGCCGACCAGGTCGGCGACCGCCCGGCGAGCGGCCGTGACAATGCTTTCCGCGCGCTGGGAGGCCGGAAACGCTCCACCCGGCCCGGACACCGGAGCGCGCATGGCCGTGGATACGGCCGAAGCGACCTGTTCAGGTACGAGCATTCCGGCGGCGCCGTCGAAGTGAATCCAGCCGTCACCCAGCGCGGGAAACAACCCACGGATACGAGCGACGTCGAACGCCATGGGGACACCGTACGGACGTGCGGTTTGGCGCTTTACCCGGGGTTGGCTGCCCGACCACGGGGCGCGACGATTCCCGCTACGCTCGGAGACGGCGCCGAAAACCACACTGCGCTTCGCGCCCGACGTAGGCCAGGATGGAGCACATGACCGACCCAGTTTCCCGCGAATCGACCACCCCCGGTGACGGCGGAGGAGACTCCACACACCATGTGGTGGTCGTCGGTCCCGACGGCACCCCGGTCGGCACCGCGCGTGTCGCCTCCCCTGGCTCCGACTCCGGCGAGGAGGCACCGGAGGAATCGCTCGGCGACCTCGTCGAAGAGCCCGCCAAGGTGATGCGCATCGGCACGATGATCAAACAGCTGCTGGAGGAGGTCCGCGCCGCACCGCTGGACGACGCCAGCCGCACCCGCGTGCGCGAGATCCACCAGACGTCGATCCGCGAGCTGGAGCAGGCGCTCGCGCCCGAGCTGCAGGACGAGCTGGAGCGGCTCGTGCGGCCGTTCACCGAGAACTCGACGCCGTCCGATGCCGAACTGCGGATCGCGCAGGCGCAGCTGGTCGGCTGGCTGGAGGGGCTGTTCAGCGGCATCCAGACCGCGCTGTTCGCGCAGCAGATGGCGGCGCGGGTGCAGCTGGAGCAGATGCGGCGGGGCCTGCCGGCGGGTCCGTCCGCGGGCGGCGCCGCTTTGGGCGGGCACGCGGCCGGTGGCGAGTCGCACGGGCCCGGCCAGTACCTCTAGCGCAGCGGGCGGAAGAACGTCCGCAGGTCTTCGATGAGCAGATCCGGCACCTCCAGCCCGGGGAAGTGACCCCCTCGGTCCGGAGTGGACCAGTGCACGACGTTGTCGGTGCGCTCGGCGAGGTGCCGGATCGGCAGACCGGTGTCCTTCGGGAACACGGCCACGCCGGTGGGCACTGTGGACACCGGCGGCGGCGTACCCCAAGCCGGGCCCAGCGCGGCGTAGATCCGTGAAGACGAGTTCGCCGTGCCGGTGAGCCAGTAGAGCATCACGCTGGTGAGCAGATCGTCGCGATCGATCGCGTCCTCCGGGACGTCGCGCGAGTCCGAATAGGACTTGAACTTCTCCACCAGCCAGCCGAGCTGCCCGGCAGGCGAATCAGTGAGCCCGTAGGCAAGCGTTTGCGGCTTGGTCGCCTGGATCATCGCGTAGCCCAGCTCGCCGCTCTGGAAGTCCCGCCCGCGCGCCAGCGCCGCCTCACCCCGCGCGAGTTCTTCGCCGGTGAGCCCGTCGAGATCGGCCTCGCTCCGGGGCACCGCGTGCGGCAGCATCGTCAGGTGCGCGCCGATCACCCGCTCCGGGCACCGGACGCCCACTTCGCGCGACACGATCGCGCCCCAGTCACCGCCGTGCAGCCCGAACCGCTCGTACCCGAGGCGCGACAGCAGCACCGCCCAGGCGTCCGCGGTCCGATCGGAACCCCAGTCGGCCTCGGTCGTCGGCCCGGAGAAACCGAACCCTGGCAGCGACGGCACGACGACGTGGAACGCGTCCCCGGGGTCGCCGCCGTACGCGCGCGGGTCCGAAAGGGGCCCGACGACGTCGAGGAATTCCACAATGGACCCCGGCCAGCCGTGCGTGAGCACCAGCGGGATCGCGTCCGGTTCCGGTGACCGCGCGTGCAGGAAATGGACGTTCGCGCCGTCGATGTTCGTCAGGAATCCGGGGAAACCGTTGAGGCGTTCCTCGTGGGCGCGCCAGTCGTAGCGGAGCCGCCAGTATTCGGCGAGCTCCTGCAGGTACCCGAGCGGCGTCCCGAGCCCCCAGCCGACACCGTCGATCTCGTCCGGCCAGCGGGTGTTCGCCAGGCGGGCGGCGAGGTCGTCGAGGTCGCGTTGGGGGACGGCGATCGTGAACGGCGTGATGGTCATGGGGACGACGGTAGGGAGGATCGAGGACAGTCGCGGTCCTCAAGCTCCCGGCAGTTGAGCACGGAGACGATCGAGCCACCGGTCGATGGTGTCCTCGTACCGGCCGGGGTCGTTCCGTCGCTGTGCCTCGCCGACGGACCGGTCGAGCGCCGCTCGGATCCGCGCGGCGTGCTCGGGCAGCGCGAAGACCTCCTGGAAGTAGCCCTCGCGCATCTGCACGTCCGCGACCAGCTGGTAGTCGCGCGCCGCGTCGGGGACGACGAGGCCGTACGCCCAGCCGGGAGTGGCGCCGGGCCCGCGCGCGGTGACGACGATGACCGTCGGGCGGGCGGCCTTGACGACGTCCGTCGGCGCGGCGCCGTGCGCGATGGCCTCGTCATTCAGCCCGATGTAGTCGATCGACTTCCAGCCGCTGTAGTACGGGATCGCCCCCGCGTCGGAGACCGCCAGGCTCCGGGCCGCCTCCGGCACCTGGGCGTCCGCGAGGCCCTTGCCGATGGCGACGTGGGCGCGCTGCAGGTCGGGACCGTAGTTGGCGATCACCGGCAGGTCCGTGGACCCGGCACCGACGACGGCGACCCAGCCGACCGCCACCGCGCCGGACACGGCGGCGATCCATCGGCGGCCGAGCTGCGCCATGGCCAGCCCCGCGCCGAGACACAGCACCGGGTACGCGTGGAAGGCGAAGCGGTGCAGATAGTCCATGGTCGGCCCGGACACCGCGTAGGTCATGCCGGTCAGCAGGACGACCGAGGACACCACCAGGCCCGCTCCCCTGCTCGCCTTGCGGAACAGCAGGAACGCGGTCAGCACCAGCAGCGGGAGGACGAGCCAGGCGGTGGTCTCCAGCCAGACCGATCCGGCGTCGAGGTTGCCGAACTTGACGTAGAAGGTGTTCGGAAACGGGTGCCCGAAGTACGCCCAGCGCCAGGCGAAGTATCCGCCGCCGAGGACGACGACCGCGGCCACGAGCGCCCAGGTCCGCCGTCGCCCGCGCCCGAGCCACAGCCAGATCAGGAACGCCGGGAAGGTCGCGAGGACACCTTCGGGCCGGATCATCCCGGCGAGCAGCAGCAGGAGCGGCGGTTCCCAGTCGCGGACCGCGCGGCCCTGGACGAGGTCCACGCCGACGATGGCGGCGCGCAGCACGACGGCGGCGAACGCGATGGTCTCCAGGCCGGCGGTGACGTGGAAGTAGGTCGGCACGAACAGCAGCAGCGCGCCGCCCGCCACGAGCGCGCCGAGGACACCCGCCGCGCGATGCCCCGCGCGGACCAGCATCACCAGGATCAAGCCGCCCAGTACGACGGACGTCACCTTGGCGACGGTCTCCAACGGCAGGCCCGCGAGGGCGAACGGGACGTGCCAGAGCATCCAGAGGAAGTTCGTGAAGCCCTCGATCGGGTCTTCGCCCACGTTCCACACCGGACCGTGGCCGTCCGCCATGTTCGCCGAATACCGGAAGGTGATCAAGGCGTCGTCGATGGTGAAGAACCACGCCGCCCAGCACCCGGCGAGGAACAGCGCTCCGAAACCGAGCAAGACGGCGAGAAGCCCTCGACGCGGTTTCGGTTCGGAGACGGCGTCGGCCTCGCTTCGCTCCGCCGTGGTCGTCATTCCGCCATCCTCATCTCCAGCCGGTCCAGTACCCGGTCGACTCCTCGCCCGTCCACAAGAGCCATCGAAGTCGCGGAAAGACCGTTACGCACGGCCGAGTCCGAGATCAGTCCTCTGAGCGTCTCGGTGGCGCGGCCGTCGAGCGCCTCCGCGCTTCCCAGCCCGGCCGCCAGCCCGAGGTCGAGTGCCGCGCGATAGCCCGCGTCCTGGTTCTCCACGAGCCGGACGACGGCGGTGGGGACCCCGAGGCAGCACAGTTCGAGGAGGGTCACTCCCGCCGCGCTGATCGCCACATCCGTTTCCACCACCAGGTCGAGAAGGCCCGGCCCCGGCGGCGCGATCCGGAACTCCTGACCGGACAACGGTTCGGGCACGGTCGGCTCCCCGCGTACGAGCACGTCGGCTTCGAAGGGCGCCCGGGTGTCGCGAAGGGCGTGTAAGAGCGCGCTGACCGTTTCGGCCCATTCCGCGCCGCCTCCCAGCACGACGGTGATTCGCGGTCGTTCCCCACCTGGGCCTTGGGTCCGCTTTTCCCGCGCCTGCACGACGGCTTCCCTCAGCGGCGCGTAGCGCGCGCCGCGCAGCAACTCCCCGGAGCCGTCCTCGGGGCGCGGCCTCGGCTCGAAGGCGCAGTCGACGACGAGATCCGCCGCACGCCTGCCGAAAACGTCGTCCTCGATGGACACCAGCAACGCGCCCGCGGCGTTGACCTCTTCACGCAGTTCACCGAGGCCGTAGTGATCGACGACCACCGCGTCGAAACCCTCGAACGGCGTGGACGGCACCACCGGAACCGACAGCTCGCCGAACCGGGCGGCCAGCCATTCGGCGTTGTCCACGCGGCCCGCGAACACGACCTCCCAGCCCCGCGCGACGGCGCGTTCGGCGTAGGCGACCATGCGCGAGACGTGGCCGGCGCCGATCGACGGCGAGGCGTCGGCTCGAAGCAGCAGCCTGGTCACCTGGCCACCTTCTTCTGCTCGACGTGCGCGTTGAGCTTCACCAGGTCGGGCCGTGAGCGCAGCACCGCGACCACCTCGCGCCAGTCGCCGACGCGGTCGCCCAGTTCGGCGACGATCGCTTCGATGACCGACCAGTCCTCGACGGTGTCCAAGGTCACGCGCAGGTCGTCGGCGGGCGGGCTGACGACGATCCCGGCGCACGAGTACCGCTCCGGGTTCGCGTAGACGCCGGACGTGACGTGCTCGCGGTCGGCGCCCCGGGCCGTCTCGATCTGCTCGACGAGCACCCCGGTGCGCACGAGCTCGGCGTCGAAACCGCGCGGCAGGGTGCGCACCAGCACGGTGCTCAGATAGTCCAGCGACGGCTGCGCGCGCCACTGCGCCACGAGCTGCCCGATGAGCCGGGGGTCCAGCAGCGGGCAGTCCGCCGTGAGCCGCACCACCGCGTCGGCCGGGTACGACTCGACAGCGACCGCGAAACGCGCGAGGACGTCGTCGAGCGGCCCTCTGGCGACCAGTGCCCCGTGGCGGGCAGCCTCCTCGGCGACCGCGTCGTCGTCGGCCTCTGTCGAGGTCGCGACCACGACGTTGTCGATCCCCGGCGAAGCCGCGGCCGCGCGGACGACCCAGCCGAGGACGCTCCGGCCCGCCAGGGGGCGGAGCACCTTGCCAGGGAGCCGGGTGGACGACGCGCGCGCCTGGATGACGGCGTTGACCACGTGGGCCCCGGGGTCTGGATCCATGGGTGACATGATGTCGTGCGGCAGTAGCACCGAAACGCGGAGGTCGACGATGTCCGAGCTGGATGGCTCCAGCATCCTGCTCACCGGCGGGACCGGTTCGTTCGGCAAGGCGTTCATCACCTACGCCCTGGCCGAGCTGAACCCGCGACGGCTGGTCGTGCTCTCCCGCGACGAGCTCAAGCAGTACGAAGCGCGGCAGCAGTTCGACAACGACCCTCGGCTGCGCTGGTTCATCGGCGACATCCGGGACCGCCGCCGCCTCGAGCGCGCCATGCACGGCGTCGACTACGTCGTGCACGCCGCCGCGCTCAAGCAGGTCGACACGGGCGAGTACAACCCGTTCGAATTCGTGCAGACCAACGTCGTCGGCTCGCAGCACGTCATCGAGGCCGCCATCGACACCGGCGTGAAGAAGGTCGTCGCGCTGTCGACGGACAAGGCGTCCAGCCCGATCAACCTCTACGGCGCCACGAAGTTGTGCGCCGACCGGATGTTCATCAGCGCGAACCACTACGCCGCGACGCATCCGACCAGGTTCTCCGTGGTCCGCTACGGCAACGTGATGGGCTCGCGCGGCAGCGTGATCCCGTTCTTCCGCGCGCTCGCGGCCAAGGGCGAGTCGCTGCCGATCACGCACAAGGAGATGACCCGGTTCTGGATCACGCTCCCGCAGGCCGTGCAGTTCGTGATCGACTCGTTCGACCAGATGAACGGCGGCGAGCTGTACGTGCCGCGGATCCCGAGCATGCGGCTGGTCGATCTCGCGCAGGCGATCGCGCCCGGTTCGCCGATGCACGAGGTCGGCATCCGCCCCGGCGAGAAGCTGCACGAAGAGATGATCGCCCCCGACGACGCCCGCCGCACCGTGCGGCTGAGCGACCGGTACGTCGTCCAGCCGCATATCGCGGGCTGGGGCTACGAGCCGCCGACCGGCGGCGAGGCCGTGCCGGAGAACTTCGCCTACCGCTCGGACACCAACGACCTGTGGCTCGACGCGGACGAGCTGCGCGACCTGGTCGAGCAGTATGGGTGACTTCCTGCCCTACGGCCGTCAGTCCGTATCGGACGAGGACATCGCCGCCGTCACCGAGGTGCTGCGCGGCGATTGGCTGACCACCGGCCCCGCCGTCACGCGCTTCGAAGAAGACCTCGCCGAGTACACCGGGGGCACGCCCGCGGTGGCCGTGACGTCGGGCACGGCCGCGTTGCACGTCGCGTACGCGGCGGCCGGGATCGGCCCTGGTGACGAGGTCGTCACCTCGCCGATGACGTTCGTCGCCACCGCCGCGACGGCCGCGTTGCTCGGCGGCGAGGTCGTGTTCGCCGATGTCGAGGCGGACACCGGCAACCTCGATCCGGCGGCGGCTTCGGCTGCCGTGACCGCGCGGACCAAGGTCGTCGCGGCCGTGGACTACGCCGGCCACCCCGCCGAGCTGGACGAGCTCGGCCGGATCGCGCACGACAACGGCGCGCTGCTGCTGGAGGACGCCGCGCATTCCGTCGGCGGCAGCTGGCAGGGCAGGCCGGTCGGCTCGCTCGCCGACCTCACGACGTTCTCCTTCTTCCCCACCAAGAACCTCACCACGGCCGAAGGCGGCGCGGTGGTCGCCGGTTCGGACGAACTGCTGGCGCGCGCCCGGGGTTTCCGCAATCACGGGCTGGTGCGCGACAAGGCGGCGCAGCGTTATCCGGACGAAGGCGCGTGGCACCAGGAGGTGCACGAGTTCGGCCTCAACTACCGGTTGCCGGATGTGTTGTGCGCCTTGGGAAGCAGCCAGCTGCGCAGGCTCGCGGAATTCAGGAAACGACGCGCGGAGATCCACGCGCGCTACACCGCCGCACTGTCCTCAGTGGACGGAGTGCTGACGCCTGCCGTGCGCGAAGGCGCGGATCCGGTGTGGCATCTGTACCCGCTGCGAGTCCTCGAAGGACGCCGCCGCGCGCTGTTCGATCACTTGCGCGCCAAGGGAATCGGCGTGCAGGTCAACTACATCCCCGCGTACTGGCACCCGGTGTTCGAGGACCTCGGGTACCGGCGCGGGATGTGCCCGAACGCGGAGCTGTACTACAGCCAGGAGCTTTCGCTGCCGCTTTTCCCGGCGCTGACCGACTCCGACGTGGACCGCGTCATCGACGAGGTCCAGACGTTCTTCAAGCCTCGTGAGTGTTGAGGACGGTTCTAACCGTCCTTACCACTCACGAGGCTAGATAAGGCCCCAGGTGAGCGCGGTGCCCTTCGGGACATCGGAAGCGAAGGTGCGGCCGAGCACGTTCACGATCTCGGCGGGCGCCAGCCCACCGGCCGGCCGGATCGAGCGGACGTTCTCCCGCGTCACCGTGTCCCCGGCACGCACGTCTTCGACGACGTAAAGGGAACGCCGCAGCCGCAGGCCTTCCTTCTCGCTTTCGCGCGGCCCGATCACCGCGGCGCCCAGCGCCTCCCACGCGCGGCGCGATTCGGTGACCAGCGCGGCCAGTTCGGCGGGCTCCAGGGAGAACTCCGAGTCGACGCCGCCGTCGCTCCTGGCCAGCGTCACGTGCTTCTCGATGGCGACCGCGCCCAGCGCGACGGCCGCCAACGGGGCACCGATACCGGGTGTGTGGTCGGACAAGCCGACGAGCGTCCCGGTCACACCGGCCAGGACGGGCAGGCCACGCAGGTTGCTCTCGGCAGGCGAGGCCGGGTAGCTCGCTGTGCAGCCGAGCACGATCAGCTGGTCGTTGCCCGCCTCACGCGCGGTGCGGACCGCCGCGTCGATCTCGGCGACGCTGGCCATCCCGGTCGAGATGATCAGCGGTTTGCCGGTCTTCGCGCACAGTTCGATCAGCGGCAGGTCGACGATCTCCGACGACGCGATCTTGTACGCGGGCGCGTCCAGCGACTCCAGCAGCTCGACGGCGGTGGGATCGAACGGGCTGGAGAAGATCTCCAGACCACGGGCGCGGGCACGCTCGAACAGCGGCTCGTGCCATTCCCACGGCGTGTGGGCGCGTTCGTAGAGTTTGTAGAGGTTCTCGCCGCCCCACAGCGAATGCGAGTCGCTGACCCGGAAAGCGGGGGCGTCGACGTCGATCGTGATCGTGTCCGGCCGGTAGGTCTGCAGTTTGACCGCCTGCGCGCCGGTTTCGGCGATCGCGTCGACGATCTCCAGTGCCCTGGCGAGCTCGCCGTTGTGGTTACCGGACATTTCGGCGATGACGAACGGCGGATGCCCGGCCCCGATGCGGTGCGCGCCGATCCGGACTTCCTGTGCTGACATGGACGAAACGCCTCCCTGACGACGGTCTGGTCAGGACACAGTCTTACGCAGCTTCCGGAAACCGTCGACGGCAGGCGCGGTCTCGGCGTACCCGGCCCGGTCGAAGAGCGCGGCCGACGCCGCGTTGTCGCGGTGCACGGCCGCGACCACCGTCCGCACCCGGTGACCGGCGGTGAAGGCCCGCTCTCCCTCCGCCAGGACCGAAGCCGACAGTCCGCGGCCCCGGCTTTCCGGCGCGAGGGTGATGCTGACCTCCCAGACCCCCTCGTCCTCGCGGTCGAACCGGACGGTGCCGACCGGGATCCCGTCGAGTTCGACGACGTACAGCACCCTGTCCGGCGACGCCAGCACCCCACGCAGCCACGCGGAATGCTCGTCGAGCGTGATCACTCCGGTCGAACGGGACGCCTGACGCGTACGAGGATCGTTCCGCCAGGCGAGCAGCAACCCGGCGTCGGCCTCCGTGGCCTCACGAGCCAGCACGGGTCACTGCGTCTGTTCGATGGTTTCGCGCTGGCGGTCCTCGATCCGGCGCAGCCGGTCCTCGTACCGGGCGATCCCGGCGAGCCGGACGCGGATCTGGGCGTGCTGGCGCTGGATCTCCTGGATCAGGCTGCGCGCCTCGGCCAGCTCGGGCTTGTCCGCGTGCACCGGCAGCGACAGCGACTCGCGCAGATCCTCCAGCTGGGCCTCCTGGGCCGCGACGCTCGGGATCAGGCGGTCCAGCTCGGCGCGGGTCCAGCGCAAGTCGCCGCGGGCGTGCTCGAGGCCGCTCTCGGCGCCGTCGAGCCGGCGGCGGTGGTCCGCGGTGGCGTGTTCGAGGTCGTTGACGCGCCCGTTGAGGTCGCGAAGCCGCTCGTCGATCCGGAAGTCGATGAGCCGGGCGATCCGGCCGATCACGCCGCTGCGGAGTTTCTGCACTGCCATGGGGTGGTCCTTCTCGGGATGGGCTGGCTGGGAGTTCAGCGCAGGAGTTCGGTTTCGCCGGTCTTCGTCCACGAGTCCAGCAGCCTGCCCTCGGCGGCGATGCGGTGCTCGGGTCCGACGATGCAGGAGTCGCCCGCGGCGTGCTCCCAGTGGGTCTGGGCCGGGTCGTCGATGAACGAGAACCCGGACAGGACCAGCGTGGCGTGCGGGAACGACGTGCGCGCGATCCAGGCGGCCAGCGTCCCGGTGGTCGACCACAGGCCCTCTTCGCGGCTCGGCAGCCCGAGCGCGTCGGACAGCGGCAGGACGACCTCGCGGTTCGGCACCGGCACGTAGCCGAGGTCGCCGGGCCACCAGCCAGGGATGTCTTCGGGTTCCCAGTGCATCCGGCCCGGCTCGACCAGCAGGTAGAGCCGCTTGCGGTAGTCACGGAAGACGTGCTTGGTGGCGCGGACGGCGCGGTTGAACACCACGACGTGCACCCGGCTGCCGACCGTTTCGGGGCCACCCGGCTCGTCGACGACGAAGCCGTTGACGCGGATCACGAGGTCACACGCGTCGATGGCCTTCGCCCGCCGGGGGTCCGGCGGAAGCGGCTGATTCCCGACCACGGCCACCGAACGGGGCTCCGGCCGGTCGGCGTATGCGGCGAGCAGATTGACCATCAGGCTCGCGTCGCCGAGTGCAGCAGTCATGAGGGCAGAAAGTACCAGCACACGCACCGCGTTCGGGTTCGAATCCGACGGTAGCGTTCCGTGGTCGGGGCGGGGCGCCCCAGGCATCATCGGCCCCATCGGTACCCTCGTTCCCGTGCATGCCACCAGCACGGTTCACGCCGCCGACGGTGCTGCGCCGACCTCGGTTCCGCCGATTTCGGACAGCAAGACCTTTTCGCGCGCGTTCGCCGACATCAAGACCGGTTTCGCCGCCAAAGAGCTGTGGGGACACCTCGGCTGGCAGGACATCAAGCAGCGTTATCGCCGCTCGGTGATCGGCCCGTTCTGGATCACCATCAGCCAGGGTGTCATCGCGCTCGGCCTGGGGCTTCTGTACTCACAGTTGTTCGGCATGCCGACGTCGACGTTCCTGCCCTACATCAGCACGGGCTTCATCATCTGGGGCTTCATCAGCGGTTGCCTGTCCGAGGGCATGGAGACCTTCATCTCCAACGAGGGGCTGATCAAACAGCTCCCGGCGCCGCTGTCGGTCTACGTGCTGCGCACGGTCTGGCGTCAGACCCTGATGCTGATGCACAACCTGATCGTCTACGTCATCGTGGTCTCGATCTTCTTCACCTCGCTCAACCACCAGTACTCACT
>Ga0307518_10000333_pt1 | contig 35455 bp, 34 predicted proteins | sample 25_EM_MG_FD_203889 | JGI IMG/M metagenome (GOLD analysis project Ga0307518, IMG submission 203889) | Populus trichocarpa ectomycorrhiza microbial communities from riparian zone in the Pacific Northwest, United States - 25_EM | ecosystem: Host-associated > Plants > Roots > Unclassified | place... | reverse complement strand
TGAACCGGCCCAGCCGCGCGTTCACGCCCAGCGGATCGGCCTCGACTTCGGCGATCGTCGGGTGCTCCGTCGTCGTGGGCAGCAAGAGACAGTCCACAGTGGACAACACGGCCGACGCCTCGCCGGAAAGACCGTCGAGCCTCGCGAGGTCACTGAACAACCGATGCGCCGGGATGTCCTTCGCCGCGCCGATGATGCGCCGCACGGCCGGATCGACGGCGTCCGGGTTCGCGTCGATGAACTCGCCGACCGCCGAGTACCGCTCGGCGACGAAGGCGCCTTCGTACAACAGACGCGCCGCGTCCAGGAACGGCGATATGTCGACAGGGACCAGTTCCGCGCCCGCGTCACGGAATTCCCGAGCCGCCGCGGAGAACGCCTCGGCCCACCCGTCCTGGAGCGGCCCCACCTCGGACGGCACACCGATCCGGCACGGACGGTTCAGCGACGGGAGATCCCGAGGTTCGCTCAGACAGGAGAACGCGGCCGTCGCCTCGTCGACCGTCCGCGCGAACACCGACACGCAGTCGATGCTCGCGCACGCGGGCACGACACCGGCCGTCGGCAGCAGTCCCCGCGTCGGCTTGAGCCCGACGATCCCGTTGAACGCCGCCGGGATCCGCCCGGATCCGGCGGTGTCCGTGCCCAGCGCGAGATCCACGATCCCGAGCGCCACCGCGACCGCCGACCCCGAACTCGACCCGCCCGAAACGTACGCCGGATCGATCGCGTTCCGGACCGCGCCGTGCGGGCTGCGCGTCCCGACCAGCCCGGTCGCGAACTGGTCGAGGTTGGTCGTGCCCAGGATCAGCGCCCCGGCCGCGCGCAGCCGCGCCACCACCGGAGCGTCCTCGGTGGGCAGATAGGCGTACTCGGGACACGCCGCCGTCGTCGGCAGCCCGGCGACGTCGATGTTGCCCTTGACCGCGGCGAGTTTCCCGTACAGCGGCAAGGATTCCCCCGCCGCGCGACGGGCTTCCAGCTCCTCCGCGTCGGCGAGGACGTCCTCCTCCGGGCGCAGGCCGATCCAGATCTCGGGCCGGTCGACCCGCGCGATCCGGTGGTACGCGGCACGCACCCGCTCCCGCACGCTCATCCCGCGCCCCTTCCCAGAACCACCAGCGGGGTGCCGGGGGCGACTTGATCACCGGGCGACACGAGGACCTCGACGACCTCGCCGGCCGCGGGCGCGGGGATCCGCGCCTCGGTCTTCATCGCTTCGAGGATCACCAGTGTCTCGGCCGATTCGACCTTCTCGCCGGGTTCGACGTCCACCCGCCACACGGTCGCCGCGAACGGCGCCTCGACGACGTGCCCGCCGGGCGGGGCCTCGACCTTCGTGGTCGGGACCTTCGCCCCGGCCGGTTCCGGCCGCGGGTCGAACTCGCCCGCCGCCGCCCACGCCCGCCGTTCCGCCTCGAACGCCGCGCTCTGCTTCGCCCGGAAAGAGGCGATGTCGTCGGCGTTGTCGGCCAGGAAGCGTTCGTGGTCGGCCAGTGCGAACTCGCCGTCGGTGATGTCGAGTTCCAGTTCCCCCGCCGAACTCCGTGCCCGCAGGTCGAGCAGTTCCTCCGCGCTGACCGGGTACCAGGAGATCCGGTCGAAGAAGCGCAGCAGCCACGGCGAACCCGGTTCGAACGACCCGCGCTGCCGCCAGCCGCTCCACACCTGCACGGTCCGCCCGACGAACTGGTAGCCGCCAGGGCCCTCCATCCCGTAGATGCACAGGTACGAGCCGCCGATGCCCACGGAGTTCTCCGCGGTCCAGGTCCGCGCCGGGTTGTACTTCGTGGTCACCAGCCGGTGCCGCGGGTCCAGGGGAGTGGCCACCGGCGCGCCGAGGTAGACGTCGCCGAGCCCGAGCACCAGGTACTCCGCGTCGAACACCGTGCGGTAGACATCGTCCACACTGGACAGACCGTTCACCCGGCGGATGAACTCGATGTTCCACGGGCACCACGGCGCGTCGTCGCGCACGCCCGCCATGTACCGTTCGATCGCCTCGCGCGTCGCCGGATCGTCCCAGGACAACGGCATCCGCACGGTCCGGCTCGGCACCACGAGATCGGCGGTGCGCGGCAGGTCGTGCTCCACCTCCTGCACGAGGCCGAGCAGTTTCGGCACCGGCAGCACGTCCGGATCGACGTGGACCTGCAGCGAGCGGATGCCCGGGGTCAGGTCGACCACGCCGTCGAGCCCTTCCGTGGCCAGCCGATCGGCCAGTGCGTGGACCCGCATCCGCAGGGCCAGGTCGAGTTTCATCGGCCCGTACTCGATCAGCAGGTTGTCGTCGCCGCTGCGCCGGTAGGTGACCTCGGGGTTCTCGTCCGATGTGGACAGACGACCGAGGATGCCGCCGTCGTCGATCGGCTTCCGGCTCGCCTGGACCGCCGTCGACGGCTCGTCCCGCAGCGTGTCCGCGTGCTCGGTGGTGATCGGCACGAACCGCACGGTGTCGCCCGGCCGCAACTGGCCGAGTTTCCACCGCTGCCCGGTCACCACGGTCGCCGGGCAGACGAACCCGCCGAGGCTCGGCCCGTCCGGGCCCAGCAGGATCGGCAGGTCGCCGGTGTAGTCGACGGCGCCGATCGCGTACGGCGTGTCGTGGATGTTCGACGGGTGCAGCCCCGCCTCGCCGCCGTCCTCCCGGGCCCAGCGCGGCCGGGGCCCGACGAGCCGGACGCCGGTCCGCGCGGAGTTGAAGTGCACCTCCCAGTCAGTGGCGTAGAACGTCTCGACGTCGTCCGGGGTGAAGAACTCCGGCGCCGCGTGCGGTCCCTCGGCCGCGCCGATCTCCCAGTGCGTGGCGAAAACCGGGCGATCGGCCTCGGGAACGGGACCGGTGACGGGGTTGTCCGGCCGCAGTCCGGGGTAGAGGACGTCCCCGGTCGCCAGCGCGCGCCCGCCGTGCCCGCCGAAACCGCCGAGCGTGAACGTCGCCGCGCTGCCGAGGAAGTCCGGCACGTCGATCCCGCCGCGCACGAGGACGTACGCGCGGAGCCCGGCGGTCCCGGTGCCGACGTCGAGCACGCCGCCCGCGGGGATCTCGACCGGTGTCCATTGTGGAACCGGCGTGCCGTCGACGGTCACCGGCGACGGCGATCCCGTGACGCAAACGATTGCGTCCTCGGTGAACCTCAGCGAGACACCGTCCACAGTGCACTCCAGGCCCGCCGCGCCTTCGGGATTGCCGAGGGCGCGGTTGCCCAGCCGCAGGGACAGGTCGTCCATCGGCCCGTTCGGCGGGACACCCACGTGCCAGAACCCGAGCCGCCCCGGCCAGTCCTGGACGGTCGTCATCGTGCCGCCCCGCAGGACCTCGATCCGCGGTTCGGGGTCGGTGATCGTGTCGAGCGTCGCGGTGTCGTGCGTGACCTCGCGCAGCCGCCGATCCGCGGCGACCGCGCGCAGCTGTCCGAGGTTCGTCCGGACGCCGTCCACCCGGCTCTCACCGAGCGCCTCGCCCAAGGCGGCCAGCGCCTCGCCCCGGTCCCCGGCGACGGTGATCACCTTGGCGAGCAACGGGTCGTAATGCGTCGTCACGTTCGCCCCGGCCTCGACCCAGGTGTCGACGCGGACGCCCTCGGGGAAGTCGGCGCGGGTCAGCAGGCCCGCGCTCGGCCGGTGCCCGGCGGCCGGATCCTCCGCGTAGACCCGCGCTTCGATCGCGTGCCCGCGCGGTTCCGGTGTGGTGGCGAACATCCCGGTGTCACCGTCGGCGAGCCGGAGCATCCACGAGACCAGGTCGATGCCGTAGACCGCCTCGGTGACCGGATGTTCGACCTGCAGCCTCGTGTTGACTTCGAGGAAAGCGGCCTCTTCCCGGTCCGGGTCGTAGATGAACTCGACCGTCCCTGCCGACCGGTAGCGCACCGAAGCACAGAGATCGACGGCCGCCGAGACCAATTTCTCCCGCACCGCTTCGGAAAGTCCCGGGGCGGGGCATTCTTCGAGCACCTTCTGATTGCGTCGCTGCAGCGTGCAGTCCCGCGTGCCCAGCGCCAGCACCTCACCCGTGCCGTCGCCGAACACCTGGACCTCGACGTGCCGCGCGTGCGTCACGAGCCGTTCGAGGAACACGCCCGAGGTCGCGAAGCTCTTGGCCGCGATGCTCTGCACCGCCTCCCAGGCGTCGCGGAGTTCCCCGGCGGACGCGCAGGCCCGCATGCCGATCCCGCCGCCACCGCCGGTGGCCTTGAGCATCACGGGGTAGCCGATCCCGGCCGCCGCCGCTTCGGCGTCGGCCAGGGTGTCCAGCAGGCCGGTGCCCGGCAGCAGCGGGACCCTGGCCTCGACAGCCTTCTCCCGTGCGGTGTGCTTGCTGCCGAAGACATCGAGATGATCCGCCGCAGGACCGGCGAACCGGATGCCCGCCGCCTCCACCGCCCTGGCGAACGCGGCGTCCTCGGACAGGAAGCCGTAGCCGGGGTGGATCGTGTCCGCACCGGTCTTCAGCGCGGCTTCGATGATGGCGTCGCCGAGGAGATAGCTCTCCCTCGCCGGCGCCGGGCCGAGCCGGACGGCTTCGTCGGAAAGCCGTACGTGCGCGGCCGTACGGTCGGCGTCGGAGTAGACGGCGACCGTCGGAATGCCCATCTCCCTTGCCGTCCGGATGATCCGGACGGCGATTTCCCCCCGGTTGGCGACGAGCAGTTTCACGCGCCACCACCGGTGACGATCATCCGGACCGGCGTCGGGTCGAAACCGTTGCACGGATTGTTGATCTGCGGGCAGTTCGACACCAGCACGAGCACGTCGGTCTCGGCGCGCAGCTTGACTTCGAGACCGGGCGCGGAGATGCCGTCGACGATGCCGAGCGTGCCGGCCTGTTCCACCGGCACGTTCATGTACCAGTTGACGTTGCTGACCAGGTCCCGTTTGCCGAGACCCCATTTCGCGCCCTCGGTCAGGAAGTTCTCAACGCACGCGTGCTGGTATCGCGTGTGCTGGCCGTAGCGGAGGCTGTTCGATTCCTTGCTGCAGGCCCCGCCGATCGTGTCGTGCCGCCCGCAGGTGTCCTCGACGACGGTCAGCAGAGGTGCGCCCTCACCGGTGCGCAGTACGCTGCCGGTGGTGAGGAAGATGTTGCGCTGCGCGGAGATCGTGGCGGCCGCGCTGTACCTCTTCGCCGTGTCGGCGGCGTCGTAGCAGAGGAAGTCGACGGCCTGGTTGCCGCCGAGATCGATGATCGCGAGCGTTTCACCCTTCCGCAGCACGGTGGAATACGGCGCCCGCGCGGCGACCTCGGTGTCGGAGATGATCGTCGTCATGCCAGGCCCCTAGCGGTGAGGTAGTCGGCGGTGTTCTCGAAGGCGCGCTGCGCTTCGGGCGACGCTGTCCATTCAGGACTGTCCGGTGTGGACGCTGTGCTCCGCTGGGCGAGGACGCGCAGCGGGGTGACCGTGTAGTCCGGGCGCGGGTCGAGCGGGTGCGCGACGTTCGCGATCAGGACGATCACCGGGAGTTCGGTGCGCAGGACCACGGATTTGCCGGGGCCGGCCGAACCGGTGAACGTCAGGCCGCCGTCGGTCTCCACGTGGACGCCCTGGAAGAACGACAGGCTCGGCGGGAGATCGCGCGGGGTCAGGCCGTGTTTGGCGGCAGCCAGGGTGAACAGCGTCATGCCGTCCACAGTGGACGTTCCGCAGAGGGCGTCGTGTTTCCCGCTCTCGTCGGTGACGACGGTCGCGAGCACCCGCGCCTGGTCCGAAAGCAGCGCGATCGCCTCGCCGAGATAGGCGTTCCACTGCACCTTCACCGTGTCCGCGACGTTCAGCCGTTCCCAGGGCTGGTCGGCGTTGAACAGCAGCACATGCGCGCAGGCGTCGCCCTCGACGTCGGTGAGCCGCAGTTCGGTGCCGCGGGCGAGGACCTTGTGGGTGTAGCCGCCGCCGGCGACGGTCTCGGCCCAGACGAGCTTCGCCGGGTCGATCCCGGGTGGCGGGTCCGGCCAGGTGGACGCCGGGATGGACGGCATCGCTTCGGCCACCGTGCCCGCTTGGGCGCGCGCGTGGTCGCGGGCGCCGTACGTGGTCGATGTCGTGCTCATGGAACCTTCCTTCAGGTCGCGGGGACGGGAACCGTGGTGAGCGCGGAGCGGCGGCGCCAGCAGAGATAGCCGGTGAGCAGCGCGGCGCCGACGAACTCGATCGGGAACAACAGGACCCAGACGGAACCGGTGCCCGCCAGGTCGTAGATCTCGGCTCGTGGCCAAGCGATGTTGACGATCATCATCGCGCCGTACCCTACTGCCGCGATGTTGACCGGAATAGCCCATCGTCCCAGGGAGAAATGGCCGGGTTCGGCGGTGAAACGGCCTTGACGGCGGCGGATCAGCAGCGGTGCGGTCACCAGCAGATAGGCCAGATAGACCACGACCACCGAAGTGCCGGTGATGGTGCTGAAGATCGTCGGATTCCCCAGATTCAGCAGGAGCAGCCCGATGGCGAGCACCCCGGACAGCACCGCGGGCGCGATCGGGGTGCCGGTGCGGGCGTTCACCGCGGAAAGACGTCGGGCGCCGGGGAGCGCGCCGTCGCGGGCCATCGAGTAGATCAGCCGGACCGTGCCGGTCTGGATGGTCAGGGTGCAGACGACGACCGCGATCGCGACGTCGGCGAGGAAGACGCGGCCGAGGGTGTCACCGAAGACGGCCGTGATCACATACGGCAGTCCCTTCCCGGCCAGTTGCCCGTCGGTCAGGCTCGGTGCCGCCATCAACGCGGTGATGACGACGGCCAGCCCGCCGATCCCGGAGATCAGGAGGGCGCGGAGCACGGCACGCGGCGCGGTGCGGCGCGCGTCCTTCGTCTCCTCGGCGACGGAGGCGGCGGTGTCGAAGCCGTACAGCACATACGCGGCCATCAAGGCCGAGGCGAGGACGCCACCGGCTCCCGGGCTCTCACCCGCGGGCTGGAGCACGACCTGCGGACCGCGGACGGCGAACAGCGCGAGCCCGATGACCAGCACGAGGACGCCGACGAGTTCCGCCGCGACCCCGACGTCGTTGATCCGCGCCATGAGCCGCACGCCGCCCGCGTTGATCACGGTGGTGACGACGATCAGCAGGGTGCCGAGCAGGACCGCGTTGCTGGCACCGGTCGGAGAGGTGATCGCCGGATCCCCGCCGACGAGCTGGAACCCGCTCCAGACCGACGGGAGGACGACCTGCAGCGCGATCGCGGCACCGGCGAGCGCCACGACGCAGCCCACCAGCATCATCCAGCCGGCGAGCCACCCCGCGAATCCGGGGGAGAGGTGTTTCGCCCACTGGTAGACCGATCCGGCCAGCGGGAATCGGGCGGCGAGTTCGGCGAAGTTGAGCGCGACGAGCAATTGCCCGGCGATCACCAGCGGCCATGTCCAGAAGAAGAGCGTGTCGCCGAAGGAATAGCCGAAGGCGAACAGCTGGAACACCGTCGTAAGGATGGAAACGAAGGAGAAACCGGCGGCGAAGGCGGAGAAACCGCCCAATGTCCGGCGGAGTTCTTGGCGGTACCCGAAGGCGGAAAGGTCCTCGGAGGGCATTGCGGAGCTCCTGTCTCAAGGGCCGGATTTCGATCGGCTGACCGAAATTAAGCGCGTGCGGGATCCGTCCCATCTCCGCCGGGTAAGCGCGGTGTTAACAGATACCGGATTCGGTAACCTGGGCCGACCGCCGGACGTAACAAAGATCTTCGCGGAGAAATGGCAGGATCGGATAGATGACGAAAACGACCGGGGTAGGCAGACCGAGAGCCAGCGGCGCCGCGGCGAGCAAGCGCGAGGCGCGGCTCGCCGTCTTGGACGCGGCGGGGGAGCTGTTCACCGGCGCCGGCTACGCGGCGACGACCACACGGGCCATCGCCGAACGCGCCGGGCTGCGCCAGGCGTCGCTCTACTACCACTTTCCGTCCAAAGAGGACATTCTCGCGGCGCTGCTGGAGGACACCGTCCGGCCGTCGCTGGACGTCGCGGGCGGGCTGTCGGCCAAGCTCGCGCCGGTCGGCACGCGGCTGTGGGCGCTGGCCTACGCGGACATCCATCTGCTCGGCAGCGCGCGGCACAACCTCGGCGCCCTGTACCTGCTGCCGGAGATCTCGTCGCCGCGGCTGGCGCGGTTCCGGGCCGAACGGGCGGAGCTCAAACGCGTCTACGGCTCGCTCGTCGCGGCGGCCGGGGTCACGGCCGCCCTCCAGGGGATCCGGACCGACCTCGTGTTCGGGCTCGTCGAGAGCATCGCGATCGTCCGGCGTGACCAGCCGGATCTGGACGTCGAAGCGCACGCCGTCGAAGGGGCCGACAGCGTGCTGAGGCTCGTCGGGCTCGGGGAGCCGGACGCCGTCCTGCGCGGCTCCGCGCGAGCGTTGCTGGAGGGCTGACCGCGGGTCAGGCGGCGGTGGAGTGGAGCGCCTTGCTCAGCACCGTGACCGTCAGCTCGACCTGCCAGGGCCGGGCGCCGCCGTCACGCAGGACCTGGGCGACGGAATCCTCGCTCAGGTCCGACGGCGGGCGCCAGCAGGTGCGGCGCACCAGTTCCGGCAGCAGCAGGTTCTCCACCGGCAGCCGCCGGTCCTCCGCGATCGCGGACAGCGCCGCGCGGGCGGCGGAAAGCCGGGCGGCGGCGTCGGGATCCTTGTCCGACCACCGGTTCACCGGCGGCGGGCCGTCGGTCTGCTGCGCGGGGGTCGGCAGTTCGTCGGCGGGGAGCGCGCGGGCGGCCTGCAGATGCCGCAGCCAGCTCGCGGTGTACTTGCGCTGGACCCGGCCGCTGAACACCGGCAGCGCCTGCAGCTGCTCGACGGTCTTCGGATCGGCGGTGACGGCGTTGATGATCGCGCTGTCGGGCAGGATCCGGCTCGGCGCGCGGTCGCGTTTGCGGGCGAGCTCGTCGCGCGCCTGCCACAGTTCGCGGACGGCGGCGAGGCCGCGGGCGCTGCGGATCTTGTGCACGCCGGACGTCCGGCGCCACGGCTCGGCCCGGGGAGCGGGCGGCGGCGCCGTGCGGACGGCCTCGAATTCCTGCTGGGCCCATTCGAGCTTGCCCTGGGCGGCCAAATCGGCTTCGAGCTTCTCGCGCAGCTCGATGAGCAGCTCGACGTCGAGGGCGGCGTAGTTCAGCCAGTCGACGGGAAGCGGGCGCTTCGACCAGTCGGCGGCGCTGTGCCCCTTCTCCAGCTGGTAGCCGAGGAGGAGTTCGACGAGGGTGCCGAGGGCGACCCGTTCGTACCCGGCGAGCCGTCCGGCGAGTTCGGTGTCGAACAGGCTCTTCGGGTGCAGGTCGAGTTCGGCGAGGCACGGCAGGTCCTGAGAGGCCGCGTGCAACACCCATTCGGCGTTGTTGAGCACTTCCGCGAGGGGTTCGAGCTGCCCTTCGAGCGGAATGGGGTCGATGAGGAAGGAGCCGGCACCTTCGCGGCGCAGCTGCACGAGATAGGCCTTGGGCCAGTATCGGTAGCCGGACGCGCGTTCGGTGTCCACGGCGATGGCCCCGCTGCCGCCCGCGATCTTCGCGCAGGCTTCGGCGAGGGCGGTCGCGTCGGCGATCACCGGTGGAGTGCCCTCGGCGGGCTCGCGCAGCAGGACCGGTCCACCGGTGTCGTCGGTGCCGGTCTTCGGGTCCGTCTGCGGTTCTCCGGGTCGGTCGCCTTCCATAGGTGAAGACCCTACGGGACGAGCGGACCGCGCCTGGTCCGCCCGCCCCGCAGGGCTGTTCGCCTTTGTCAGCGGATCACGCCGGCACGCATGGCCAGCGCCACCATCTGAGCCCGGTCACCCGTGCCGAGCTTGCGCCCGATGCGGGAGAGGTGAGACTTCACGGTGAGAGCGGAGAGGCTGAGTTCCTCGCCGATCTCCTTGTTGCTCTGGCCGTCGGCCACGAGCTGCAGCACCTCGACCTCGCGCGCCGAAAGCTCGCGCGGGGTGTTGTCGGTGCCGGCGACTCGGGTGCCGGTGGCCAAGACCGGTGCGACGCTCGGGTCCGCGTAGACGCCGCCCTCGAGCACCCTGCGGACGCCGTCGGTCACTACGACCGGCGATGCCGACTTGAGCAGGTATGCCTGGGCGCCGGCCTGGAACGCCGACCTGACCGCGTACGGGTCGTCTGATGAAGCGAGCACCACTACTCGAGGCCAGCCATGGCTACGGAGTTCCGTAACCAGCTCGATGCCGCTGCCATCCGGCAGTCCGAGATCGAGGATCGCCAGGTCACAAGGCCCGGTGGCCTGTGCTCGCGCCCTCGCCTCGGCCACCGTGGCGGCCTCGTGGACGGTGCCCGCACCCATCTGTGCGAGTCTTGCTGAGATTGCCTCCCTCAACAGCGGGTGGTCATCGACCACCAACACGGAAAAAAGCTCTTCCCGCGGGTGCGGAACCATGCTCGCCGGCAATGAACCGGCTGGCGTGGATCGGACGGCCTGAGAAATGCCGACGGTAGCCACGTCACTACCTCCCTGGAGTCGGTCGTGCCCCCCGACCGGCACCGGGACTTTCGGCCGTTTAGCCGCGCCAGCTTTAGACCGAAAGTGGTGTCGTCGATGGCACTGTAGCCGCCCTGAGGCCTTCGCGGGGGGATCGAATGGGTATCTATCTCAAACCAGTGGTCACTCAGGGAGTTCGTAGTAACACGATCGGGCTAGTGCACAGCCGGTGGCTAACACATCGCCGAAAGAACACGATGCACTGGGGTTACCGGGGTCCAACCGACTGTGCAGATGAGCCGTGCACCTGCCGGTGCCTCTGCCCGGGACCTTCGCGGGGAAGCCGGAATGTGGCTTCGGCGCAGGGCTTGATCAACTTCGCGGAGAGTCATGATCGCTTCGCTCGGTGACGGCGATGGTAACGCTTCGGAAGCGTTTCGGCGTGATCGTGAGCGGAGTCGATCTTGTTGCGGACGGTGACAGCCGGGTTAGCACGAACGGGGTGGTCCAGACCTCTGAGCGGCCGGCTCCGCGCAGGTGGGGGCTGGTCTAGTCCAGATGGCCGCTTCGCGACCTTCGGCGGCGTACGGACGCCCTGAGGGGCTCGCGAATGGGGTAGCGAAGGCGCTTCGGGGGCCTTCGCGGCTCGCGGCTGTCCGTGAAGGCCTCCTTGCCTACCTTGAGGGTAGTGAAGGGGGCCTTCACGGACTCGCGAGGGGGAGCGAGGGACCTTTGCTACCGCGCTAGTTTTCCTAGCGGCGCTAGATGGCCGACGTTCGCAATATAACCCGAATGCTATGTCTCGATTGATGGGAATCCGGCGTGTCGGACCGCGGCCAAGTCCGTGAAGGCCTCCTTGAGGGACCCAGAGTCCCTCATGGTGGCCTTCACGGACTGGGGAAGAAGCGACCGAAGCGGCTCAGGAGGACTGCCGCTGCTCGAACAGCGTCACGCCGACCGGCGGCAGCCCCACGACGCTCGCCATCACCTGGCAGAAGGCCTGCCCGTGCGACCGCAGCGCGGCGTCGGTCGGCGTCCAGGACGCCCGGAGTTCCAGATCGTCGGTGCGCGCGGGCCCGGAGATGTCGCCGAAGCGGGCCGACGAGGTCTCGGTGACGGTGCCGCCCAGCGCCGTCCATTCCGCGCCGGAGCTCTCCAGCGCGTCGGTCAGCCACGACCAGCCGACGGCGGGCAGGAAGGGATCGGTCGCCAGTTCCCGGTCGAGTTCCGCGCGGACGTACATGACCAGCCGCAGGACCCCGTCCCAGCCTTCCTGGCCCTCCGGATCGTGCAGCAGCACCAGCCGCCCCGACGCCAGCACGTCCGCCGGCCCTTCCACTTCGCAGCTCACCGCGTAGGACCACGGCGCCAGCCGCTGCGGCGGGCGCATCTTCTCCAGCCGGACTTCGGGGCGGGGCCGGACCGATTGCAACGCCGCGACGGCTTCACGGAAGAGATCGGGTACTGACGTCATCGCGGTCACCAACCGACTGTAAGACGCGATCGTCCGGTTCGGGGCGCAGGCGCGCCGAGAGTAAGGCCTCCGAGCGCACATGGCACCATGAACCGTGATGTCTCCTTCAGTTGCTTCTCCCGCGCAGACCGTCCCGGCGGCCCGTCGCGCCCTGCCCGGTGCGCCGTTCCTGGCCGCCGCGCGCGGCGAACGCCCGGCTCACACCCCCGTGTGGTTCATGCGCCAGGCGGGCCGGTCGCTGCCCGAGTACCGGGCACTGCGCGAGGGCACCTCGATGTTCGAGGCGTGCTTCGACCCCGAGATGCTCGCCGAGATCACGCTCCAGCCGATCCGCCGTCACGGCGTCGACGCGGCCATCCTCTTCAGTGACATCGTCGTCCCGCTCAAGGCGGCGGGCCTCGACATCGACATCGTCGCGGGCACCGGGCCGGTCGTCGCCGAGCCGATCCGCGACACCGCGGGCGTGCGCGCGCTGCCGGTGCTGGAGCCGGAGCAGGTGGAGCGGGTCGCCGAGGGCGTCCGGCTGCTGGTCGGGTCGCTGGGCGAGACGCCGCTGATCGGGTTCGCCGGCGCGCCGTTCACGCTGGCCTCATACCTCATCGAGGGCGGGCCGAGCCGCAACCACGAGCACACCAAGGCGCTCATGCACTCCGAGCCCGAGCTGTGGCACGAGCTCGCCGGGCGCCTGGCGGACATGGCGATCACCTTCCTCTCCGCGCAGCTCGACGCCGGGGCCGACGCGATCCAGCTGTTCGACTCGTGGGCGGGCGCGCTCTCGGAGCGGGACTACCGCGAGTTCGTCCTGCCGCATTCGGCGAAGGTCCTGTCCGCGGTCGCGGGCTACGGCGTGCCCCGGATCCACTTCGGCGTCGGCACCGGCGAGCTGCTGGTGGCCATGCGCGACGCGGGCGCCGACGTGGTCGGCGTCGACTGGCGTATCCCGCTCGACGAGGCCGTGCGGCGGCTCGGCGGCGGCGTGGTCCAGGGCAACCTCGACCCGGCGCTGCTGCACGCGTCCTGGCCGGTCATCGAGGCCGAGGTGCGGCGCATCCTCGCCGAGGGCCGCGCGGCCGACGGCCACATCTTCAACCTCGGCCACGGCGTGCTGCCCGGCGTCGACCCGGACGTCCTGACGCGCGTGGTCGGGCTGGTGCACGAGCTCCAGTGAGCACGATCGCCGTCGTCGGTGGCGGTATCTCGGGACTGACCGCGGCGTACCGGCTGCGGACCCTGCTCGGTGCGGACGCCCGGATCGTCGTCTTCGAGGCGGCCGGGTCGCTCGGCGGGAAACTCCGCACGGTCGAACTCGCCGGTGAGCGTTACGACGTCGGCGCGGAGGCCTTCCTCGCCCGCCGTCCCGAAGCGCTCGCGCTGGTGCGTGAGGTCGGGCTGGGTGACCGCCTCGTCCATCCCACCAAGGCCCGCGCCAAGATCCACGCCGGTGGTTCGGTGCTCGGCCTGCCGCCGGGCACGGTCATGGGCGTCCCCGCCTCGGCCGACGCGGTCGCCGGGGTGCTGTCGGAGAAGGGACGCGCCCTCGTCGAGGCCGAGACATCGTTGTCTCCGCTGGACCTGCCCGCCGGTGACGTGCCGCTCGGCCCGCTGCTGCGCGAGCGGTTCGGTGACGAACTGGTCGACCGGCTCGTCGATCCGCTGCTCGGCGGGGTGTACGCCGGGGGAGCGGACGGGCTCGGGCTGCGCGCCACGATGCCCGGTCTCGCGTCCGCGATCGATCGCGGCGCACGCTCGCTCACCGAAGGCGCCGCCTCGCTCATGCCCTCCTCGCCGAGCACGGCGCCGGTCTTCGGCACTCTGCTGGGCGGGCTCGGGACGCTGATCGCGCGGCTCGCGGAGCTGTCCCGCGCCGAGATCCGGACCGGGACCACGGTGACGGCGCTCGAACGCACCGCCGACGGCTGGAAGGTCGACGACCTCGATGCCGACTCCGTTCTTCTCGCCGTCCCGGCGCCTTCGGCACGACGGCTGCTCGCCGGTGTCGCGGGCGTGGCGTCTTCCGTGTTCGCCAAGATCGAACTCGCGTCGATGGCGGTGGTCGCGCTCGCGCTTCCGCCGGGGACCGCGTTGCCGGAGTCGTCCGGAGTGCTGATCGGCGCGGGGGAGCGGGACGCGGCCGGGAAGCCGTTCGCCGCCAAGGCGTTCACCTTCTCCTCCCGCAAGTGGGCGCAGTACGGCGAAGGCCCGGTGCTGGTGCGTGGCTCGGTCGGCCGCTTCGGCGAACCGGGGGCGCTGCACGCCGACGACGACGAACTCGTCCGCGTGGTCCGCGACGACCTGGCCCGGCTGACCGGGGTCACCGCCGAGCCGATCGACACCCTGGTGACCCGATGGGGTGGCGGGCTCCCGCAGTACGGCACCGGGCACCTCGTCCGCGTCGAGCGGATCGAACGTGCCGTGGCCGACGTCCCCGGGCTCGCCGTGGCGGGTGCGACACTGCACGGCGTCGGGCTCCCGGCGTGCATCGCCACCGCCGACGCGGCCGCCCGCCGCATCGCCGGGATCACACCGACCCACGAGGGCTCCTGAGCGCGGGCAGTGCCAAGATGGCGGTATGGCGCGGCTGAACTACAACGAGCTCAATGACACCATCCGCTACACCGCCTGGTCGGTCTTCCGGGCCGAGCAGGGCAAGCTCGGCGAAGACCGCGCGAAGGCGACCGCGGAGACCACCGAGTACCTCGACGCGCTGGAGGCCAAGGGCGTCGCCGTCCGCGGTGTCTACGACCTCTCCGGGCTGCGCGCCGACGCCGACTACATGATCTGGTGGCACGCCGAGGAGATCGAACAGGTCCAGGCGGCGTACAGCGGTTTCCGGCACACGCCGCTCGGCCGCGCGTCGGCGCCGGTGTGGAGCCAGGTCGCGCTGCACCGCCCGGCGGAGTTCAACAAGAGCCACATCCCGGCGTTCCTCGCCGGTGAAGAGGCCCGCAAGTTCATCTGCGTCTACCCGTTCGTGCGCTCCTACGAGTGGTACCTGCTGCCGGACGACGAGCGCCGCAAGATGCTCGCCGACCACGGCAAGGAGGCCCGCGACTACCCGGACGTCCGCGCCAACACGGTCGCGTCGTTCGCGCTGGGCGACTACGAGTGGATCCTGGCCTTCGAGGCGGACGAGCTCCACCGCATCGTCGACCTGATGCGCCACCTGCGCGGCACCGAAGCGCGTCTCCACGTGCGCGAGGAGATCCCGTTCTACACCGGGACCAAGGTGGAACCCGCCGAGCTGATCACCTTGCTTCCGTAGTGGACTCCCGCGTCTGGACCACACTCACCGGCGACACGCTCGCCGAAGACGCCGTCGAGGTCACCGGCCCCGAATCGGTGCTGCCCGGCACCTTCCGGGTCGAGGAGGCGGCGACGACCAGCATCGCCGCGGCGACCCTCGCGGCCGGGGAACTGTTGCGGCTGCGGGGAATCGAGCCGGGCAAGGTCTCGGTCGACACCCGGCACGCCGCCGCGTCGTTCCACAGCGAGCAGTACGTCCGCGTCGACGGGGAACCGGTGCCGTTCAGCGCGCCGCTGTCCGGCGACTACCGCGCGAACGACGGCTGGGTGCGGCTGCATTGCAACTACCCGCGTCACGTCTCCGCCGTGTGCTGGGGCCTCGGCGTCCCCGCGACGCGGGCGGCGTTCGAGAAGGTCGTGGCGGCCAAGTCGAAGTACGAGGTCGAGTCGGCCGTGGTCGGCGCCGGTGGTGCCGCCGCCGTGATGCGCACGCGCGAGGAATGGCTGGCGCACAAGCAAGGACAGGCGTCGAGCGCGTTGCCGGTCGCCGACATCCGGCCGCTCGGCCCGTCGGAACCCGTGCGGCTGTTCGAATCCGACCGGCCGCTGGGCGGGGTGCGGATCCTGGACCTGACCCACGTCATCGCCGGACCGGTCGCGGGCCGCGTGCTCGCCGCGCACGGGGCGACCGTCATGCACATCGGTTCGGCGCAGCTGCCGACCGTGCCGCCGCTGGCCGTCGACACCGGCATGGGGAAGCTCTCGGCGTACGTCGACCTGGAGACCGAGGCCGGGCGCTCGCGGCTGCGCAAGCTGATCGCCCGCGCCGACGTCGTGCTGCAGGGATTCCGGCCGGGTTCGTTGACCGCCAAGGGTTTCTCGCCGGAAGCGATCGCCGAACTGCGGCCGGGAATCGTGGTCGCGGACCTCTCGGCCTATGGCTGGGAAGGGCCGTGGGCGCGCAGGCGCGGGTTCGACAGCCTGGTGCAGATGGCGTCGGGGATCGCCGACGAAGGCGGCAAGACCGCCGGGCTCGACGGCCCGGGACCGCTTCCAGTGCAGGCACTCGACCACGCGACCGGCTGGCTCACCGCGGCGGCGATCATGACCGCCGTCCGCCGGGCCGCCACCGAGGGCGGCAGCCAGCACGTCCGTACGTCGCTCGCCGGGACCGGGGAGTGGCTGAACTCCTTGGGACGCAAGGAACCCGGGCCAGCCGGCTTCGACGGTGGCGAGTGGCTCGAAGACGTCGACGGCCAGCTCGGCCGGGTCACCCGGGTGAAGATGGCGGGCACCCTGCCCGGCTCGAATCCACAATGGACGGAAGCGACGCACGTGGCGGGGAGCGACCGCCCGGTCTGGTGACCGCATTCAGAGGACTAAATGCGGCGTAGCCAGGTCGGACTAAATGCGGCGTAGCCAGGTCGCGAACCGGCCTCGGGGTTTCGGGACCTCGCCGCGTTCGACGAGCCACGCGCCGAAAGCGTCCGCGTAGGCCCGCGCGCGGATCGCGTCGGTCTTCGGGTGACTCGTCGCGTACTCGCGGAAGAGCGCGGCGAACCGGTCTCCGAGAGCCTCGGCGAGGTCCGGGCGGAGGTAGGCGGCCAGCCTGCTTTGCTTGTTCCGCAAGACGTTCGCCTCGATGCGGAGCCTGTCCGCGTCGAAGCCCGCCGGAGCGTCGCCTCCGGCGAGAAGCGCCTTGAGCAGCTCCGCCTGCTGCCCGGCGAGCCGCTCCCGTGGCGACGTCACGGCGAGACCGCTTCCCGCAGCGCGGCCAGCTCCGCCGCCAGTTCCGTGTCGGACGGGTAGTCGTCGTCGCGTTCCAGCAGGACGCCGGGCGGTTCGGTGCGCCGCCGCAGTTCGCGCAGCAGATCCAGCACTTCCGGTATCACCGGATGGGCGTGCGTGTCGTGATAGACGCCGTCGCGTTCGACGCCGCCCGCCATATGGGTGTACGCCAGGCGCTCCCACGGGATCTCGTCGAGGAACCGCTCGGGATCGGTGCCGAGGTTGCGGGCGTTGGCGTACAGGTTGGCCACGTCGACGATCAGCAGGCAGCCGGTCCGGTCGGTGAGCTCCCGCAGGAACTCCGACTCGGTGAACTCCGCGTTCGGCCATTCCAGCACCGCCGCGATGTTCTCCAGCGCGAACGGGACCTCCACTATGGACTGCGTCAGTTTGACGTTGTCCACCAAGACATCGAGCGCCTCCCTGGTGCGGGGGAGCGGCATCAGATGGCCCGAGTCCAGGCCGCCCGCGCGCACGAAGCACACGTGGTCGCTGGCCAGCGGAGCGCCGAGCTCGCGGGTGATCTCCGCGAGGTGCTCGACGCGCGCGGTGTCCAGCGGTTCGGCCCCGCCCAGCGAGAGCGAGACGGCGTGCGGCAGGACCGGCATTCCCTTGTCGCGCAAGGCGAGCAGGGTCTGCGGAAGATGCCCGGCGTGCAGGTTCTCGGCGACGACCTCGACCCAGTCGACGCCCGGCAGCCGCGCGATCGACAGGTCGAGCTCGTGCCGCCAGCCGATGCCGATCCCGAGCCTGCCGGGCCCGTCAGCCACCACAGCCGCCCCCACCGCAGGAACTGCCGCCGCTGCTGCACGAGCTTCCGCTGCTGCACGAAGAACCGGTGCTGCACGTGCTTCCGCCGCCGGACGAACCGCCACCGAACCCACCGGAGATCGGCGGCGGGATGAGGGCCGCGCTCAGTTCCTCGTCGGGGTAGGAGGCGAGACCGCCGAACGCGACCGCCGCGGCGGCGCCGCCCAGCAGCGCGCCGCCGGCCATGCCGACGTACTCCGGTCCGTTCGGGATGCCGCGTTTGCGCTCCCGTCCGTGGGCGGACCTGGCCTTGTGGAGGACCCGGTCGCCCTCGCTGGTCGGGCGCGGGCCCGACCGCTTGTTCTTGAGCGCACGGGCGATCAGGGTCGCGAACACGGCCGCGATCAGCATCGGGATCAGGAAACCGACCGGGTGGTCGCCGGCGAGGCCGGCGAACAGGCGCACCACTCCGAGGACCAGCACGGCGAGGTACAGGAAGAACACGACGCGGCGGATCCGCGGCGTCTGATCGGCGACGACCAGCCCTCGTGCTTCCAGATCCTTGGCGAGCGCCTGCATCGGTCCCGACATCCGAAGCCGGTCACGGATGCCGCGGGTCGTGGCGTTGTGCCCCGGCCGCGCGCCCTTGGCGACGGCCTTCTCGATCGGGTCGGCGGGCTCGGGACCGGTGAGCTGGAGCTGCTTCGCACTGCTGACCCGCAAGATCCCTCGGTCGACCAGCGCCGCGATGGCCGTGTCGACCACCCGGTCCGGGCCGCCGGCGAGATAGGCGAGTTCGTACACCGTCGCCTGCGGGCCGCTCACTTCGGCACGTGGTGCTCTGCCGACGACCTTGGCCGCGATGGTCCACACGAGACCGGCGAACAGCGGGAACACCAGCAAAACGGCGTAGATCGCCAGGAACGTGGGTCCGGGGATGCCCCAGGTGTCTTCCATCGCACGGGCCTTTCACGAGCAGGTGCACTTACCGTAGTCGGACGCTTTTCCGTCCGGTGGTGGTTCCGTGATTCGAGCATCCGGTGCGGCGTCCGGTGACGGCAGTTGGGCCGTCAGCCGCCACAACCGCCTCCGCCGCAGGTGCTCGCCGTACCCGCGAACAGTCTGGCCTTGGTGCCGCCGGTCCCACACGGCCAGGCCGAAGGCGCAAGCCACACCGAAAATCAGGACGATGAGGGCGGCGACCGGCCGCTTCAGCGGGACGGCGTTCGCCAGCCTCGCGATCCCCACCGCGAAGCTCGTGCCGTGCCATCTTCGAACGCAGCTCGCGCAGGCCGATCCCGTTGCCGGGGATGAGCGCGACGACCGCCCGCTCGAACGGATCGGCCGGGACGGGCCTGACCGGGCGCAGGACGCCGCGTCCGTCCGGCCGCAGGGCGTGCCTTTCCATCAAGCCCGCGACGGCGGTGTCGGGGACCCGCTCCGCGCCGTCGGCCAGCGCGGCCAGATGGTAGAGGCCGGGCACCGTCCTGGCGCCGGTGTCACGCCGCAGCCACCACTCGTTCACCACGGCGAGCGCGACCGGCAGCACGGCACAGACTCCGTACAGCCACGCGAAAGCCGGACCGGAGATTCCCCAGGGTTCGTTCATACGACACCGCCCTCCCCGACGCTGTTCCTGTCATCCGGGAACGCGTCGGGAAGGGCGGTGGTTCGCTTCGTTCGGTTACGACTCGGGAACGAGCTTCAGCGAGATCGAGTTGATGCAGTACCGCTGATCCGTCGGCGTGGCGTAGCCCTCGCCTTCGAAGACGTGCCCGAGGTGGCTGTGGCACGACTTGCACAGCACCTCGATCCGGCGCATCCCCATGGTGGTGTCCTCGCGGAGGAGGACGGCGTCGGTGTCGGCCGGGTCGTAGAACGACGGCCAGCCGCAGTGGCTCTCGAATTTCGTGTCGCTGCGGAACAGTTCGGCGCCACAGGCGCGGCACTGGTAGACCCCGGTGGTCTTCTCATCGGTGTACTCACCGGTGAAGGGGCGCTCGGTGCCCGCCTGGCGAAGGACGGCGTACTCGTCGGGGCTGAGCTGCTCCCGCCATTCCTGCTCGGACTTGACCACGCGCGGCGTGGCTCCGACAACGGGTTTCATGCCTTTCACCGGTTCCACGTTACCCCGCGAGCCACGCGATGGCCCGGCCGATGATGTCCCATGCGGTGACGATCACGCCGAGCACGATGAGGACCACGACCAGTGCCGAAACCCACCAGCGCAGACCGCCGAGCCGGTTGCTGGAGTCGGCGAATTCGGAGACACCGTCGAGGCAGGCCTCGACGGTGAAGTTCGGGCCGCAGCGCTCGATGCGGTCCAGATGCTCGGCGAAGGCCCGGGCCTCGGGGTCGTGCGGGTCGAGGCCTACCAGGTCTTCCTGGAAGCGAGGATTCTGGCGAGGTCCGAAAGGTCCGCTATCGGCCATACCGGCAACAGTAAGCCACGATCGGCGATTGGCCTACCACCAGCGAGGCGGGTCTCACCCCCGCCACGCTGCGTCAGTTGCCGAGTACTCGCGTGTCGGCGTCGATGTAGTACTGCCCGCCGACCTGGACCACGCGCAGCGCCGGCCGAGGGCCGCCGTTGATCGTGATGTTCATGTCGATCGACCCGTCGGGGTTTCCGCCGCCGCTGTCGGCCCGTGCTTTTTCGGAGCCGGTGACCTTGTGCGCGGCCCAGTAATCGGCGAAAGCCTGCTCCGAACCGTAGACGGCCTTCGCGGCGTCAGTGAGCTTGTTCCAGCTCGCGGAGGTGCCGATCTTGCCCGTGTCGAAGAAGTCCAGGAGGAAGCTGCCCACGCTGGAGTAGCTCGTGACCTTTTCGCTCGGGGTCTTCCCCAGGCCCGCGGGTGCGGGACGCGACGAAGACGAGCCGCTCTTCGGGGGCGCCGAGGTGCCGGGCTGCGGGTTCGCCCCGGCGTTGTTGCCACCCGGGGTGTTGGCCCCGTTGCTCGAGTTCAGGATCAGGAACACGATCACCGCGATCACCACGACCGCGGCTCCGGCGCCCGCGAACAGCACGGCCTTGCGCTTGGCGTCGGCGGGCTTGGCCGGGGACGGCCGCATCGGGGCGGCCGCGGACGGCGGCGGGCTCATCGCGGCGACCGGACGCGGCGGGGTGTTCGGCGGGGCGGACGGTGAGCGCATCGGGATGAACGCGGCCGTCGGCGTGTGCGTCTTGGTGGGTTGCGGAGGAGCCGCGGCGGAGGAGACCGGCTTGTCGGTCCGCTGCCACGGCGGGCGGTCTCCGCCGGGGATGCCGTGTCCGGGGGTTTCGGGCACGGCGGGCTGTCTACCGCCGCCCGCTCCGAAAAGCCGCGGCGAGGCGGCCGTGCCCGCGCCGGATTCGTTCGCCGCCAGCGCGGCGAGACGCTCCCTGGCCTCGGCCATGGTCGGGCGCTCGGTCGGCTCGGTGCGCAGGAGGCTCATCAGCAGCGCCGTCGCGGCGCCCGCCTGCTGCGGCGGGTTGATCTGGCCGTTCGCGGCCGCGTACAGCAGCGCGAGCTGGTTGGAGCTGTTCCCGTACGGCGTCTGGCCCTCGATCGCCTGGTAGAGCGTCGCGCCGAGCGCGAAGACGTCGGAGCTGGGCACCGGATCCGATCCGCGCGCCAGCTCGGGCGCGAGGTACGCCGGGGTGCCGCCGATCAGGCCGGTCTGGGTGAGCGTCATGTCACCGGCCGCGCGGGAGATGCCGAAGTCGGTGATCTTCGCGGTACCGGCCTCGTCGATCAGGATGTTGCCCGGTTTGACGTCGCGGTGCACGATCCCGGCGCGGTGCGCGGCGACCAGCGCCGACGCGACCTGCTCGCCGATCTTCGCGACGCGCCCCAGCGGCAGCGTGCCCTCGTCGGAGATGATCGCCGAGAGGCTCGGGCCGTTCAGGTACTCCATCACCAGGCAGGGGTCGCCGCCGTGCTCGGCGATGTCGAACACCACGATCGCGTTCGGATGCTGGAAGCGGGCCGCGTTCTTCGCCTCGCGCATGGCGCGCTGGCGCATGTTGTCGCGTTCGGCCTCGGAGACACCCGGCTGCGGGAGGATCTGCTTGACCGCCACCGAGCGCTCGAGGCGGACATCGATGGCACGCCAGACCACCCCCATGGCACCGCTACCAATTTGCTCGACCAGGCGATAGTGCCCAGCGATCAGCTGACCGGTGTCGATGGCGACTGCTCCTGACACATTCTCCGGGTGATGGTGGCGCTACGCGGCCTGACAGGTCCCGCGCACCCGATCGAGTGTAGCGGGCGGCGGTTTCGGCTCCCCGTCAGCTCGCCGGTGCGGAGGCGGGCAATTCTTCCTCGCCGCTCGGTTCGGGTAGCGGCGGGGCCTTGCGCCGGAAGACCTTCACCAGCCCGATGGCCCCCGCGGCGGCGAACACGGCGTAACAGATCAGCAGGGCGGGAGGCGTTTCCCCGGTCAGCGCGTCGCCGAGGACGACGACCGCGACGGTACCCGGCAGGCTGCCGAGCGCGGTCCCGATCAGATACGGGGCGAAACGGACCGATGACACTCCGCACAGGTAACTGAACGGAGCGAACGGCACCATCGGGATCAGCCGTAAGGAGGTGATCGCCAGGACCCCGCCGTCCGAAAGCCGGTCGTTGACCGCGCGGACCTTCGCCCGGTGCAGGTGCCGGGTGACCAGATCGCGGCCGAGTGCCCGCGAAAGAGCGAACGAGAGCCCCGAGGCGACCGTGGTCGCCAGGATGCCGACGACGATTCCCGTCGTGGCGCCGAGCAGCAGGCCGCCCGCCAGGTTGAACACGGTGCGCGGGATCGGCGCCACCGTCAGCACCGAATAGACCAGGAAGAACACCAGCGGAGTGGCCGGGCCGGTCTCGGCGGCCCAGGCCCGCAGCCCGGCCGGGCCCGGGATCGGCAGCAGCACCGCCGCCGCCACGAACAGGGCGAGCACGGCGAGCGCGAGGATTAATTTGGTACGCCCGGACACCGCGTCCACCGTACCGTGTCCGCCGTGATCGACACCGAGGCGCTGCGGGTGCAGCCCGAACTCACCGGCGAGACCGTCGTGCTCACGCAGCTCGACGAGACCTACTTCGAGACGGCCTGGAAGGCCCTGCAGGAGCCGGAAACCACTCGGCTGACCGGTACGCACACCAAGTTCACCCCCGAGCAGATCCGGACCTGGCTCGCCGGGCGGACGGGGCTCGACGACCGCGCGGATTACGCGATCGTGCGCAAATCCGATCGCGCGCACATCGGCGATCTCGCGCTCACCGACATCGACAAGGACAACCGTTCCGCCGCGTTCCGCATCGCGCTGAACGGGCCGGAGTTCTTCGGCATGGGCTACGGCACCGAGGCCACCGGGCTCCTCTTGGACTACGCGTTCGGCGCCGTCGGCCTGCACCGCGTCTCGCTGGAGGTGTTCGACTACAACCTGCGGGCCCGGCGCGCCTACGAGAAGGCCGGGTTCGTCCGTGAGGGGCTCCAGCGGGAAGCGCTGTGGTGGGACGGCGAGTGGCATGACGTCGTCACGATGGCCGTCGTGGAGACCGATCCCCGCCCCTGATCGGCGATACGGTGGGCGCATGCCCAAGAACGGTGAGCCGATCGAGGTCGAGGCAGGCGAGCGCAAGGTCCGGGTGTCCAGCCCGGACAAGGTGTACTTCCCGGCCAGGGGGATCACGAAGCGCCAGGTCGTGGAGCACTACGTCGCGGTCGGCGAGCCGTTGCTGCGCGCGATCGGGGAGCGGCCGACGACGCTGAAGCGCTACGTCGACGGCGTCGAGGGCGAGTGGTTCTACGCCAAGCGCGTGCCGAAGGGCGCCCCGGACTGGGTGGAGACCGCGAAGATCACCTTCCCGTCGGGCCGGACCGCCGAGGAGGTCTGCCCGACCGAGCCCGCCGTGTTCGCGTGGGCGGCGAATCTGGGCACCTTCGACTTCCACCCGTGGCCGGTGCGGCGGCCCGACGTCGACCATCCCGACGAACTCCGCATCGACGTGGACCCGCCGGACGAGGCCGGTTTCTCCGACGCGGTCGAGGTCGCGGGCGTGGTCCGCGAGGTCCTCGACTCGGCGGGCCTGGTCGGCTACCCGAAGACCTCGGGCGGGCGCGGGGTGCACGTCCTGGTGCGGATCCGGCCGGACTGGGACTTCATCGACGTGCGGCACGCGGTGATCGCGCTGGGCCGCGAGGTCGAACGCCGGATCCCGGAGAAGGCGACCATCGCGTGGTGGAAGGAAGAACGCGGCGGCCGGGTCTTCATCGACTACAACCAGGCTGCGCGCGATCGCACGGTGGCGTCGTCCTGGTCGGTCCGCGGCACCCCGCGTGCGACGGTGTCGACGCCGCTGACCTGGGATCTGCTGACCGAAGTGGACCCGGACGACTTCGACGTCCTCACCGCGGGCTCCTTCTACGCCGAGCGCGGTGACCTCCACGCGCCGATGGACGAGCAGGCGTTCGGCATCGAGACGCTGCTGGACTGGTACGCGCGCGACGAACGCGACCACGGCCTCGGCGAGATGCCGTATCCGCCGGACTATCCGAAGATGCCCGGCGAGCCGAAGCGCGTCCAGCCGAGCAAGGCGCGCGACGACACTTAGCTTCGGACGAACTCACACCCGGCGACCTGGACGTACTCGCCTGTGCGGGCGGTGAACCGCGCGGCGCCCGTGGTCAGCTGGTCGGCCACGATCTTCGACGCGCCTTCGGGGCGGAGCCGCGCCCAGTAGCAGTGCCCGTTGCCGCCCGGCGCCGGTCCGGGGGAGCGGTACGAGCCCGCCCGGATGTCCGTGCCGACCAGATAGGTCCCGTCGGCGAACCGGTCCACGAGGGACGCGACGGCCGGGCGTCCCGACGTGACCGGCGGCGCCGGGACGGTCACGGTCGGCGCGGGCGCGGCCTCCGCCGTGACGGTCACCGTCGCCGGGGCGGCGGGCGCCGCGGCCGGCTCACCCGGCCGGGTGGCCGCCACCACACCGGTGCCCGCGCCCAAAGTGAGCGCGACGGCGAGGCCCGCCACGACGGGGAACGCATTTCGTGACGAGGCATGCGGTATCGGTGACGAATTCGCGCCCGGCATCGGCCTCTTCTTCGTTTTGCTCGCGGAGTGATTGCGCTTTCGTGTCGATCTAGAAACCTGTTACCGCTGCACCCGTGACCGATACGAGACTGTGTGACGCGTGGGACTCAGCCGTAACGCGGGGCTTCCTGCCAGCGACATTTCCCTCCGAACACTAGGCTGGGGGAGACGAAGGAGTACCCGTGGACGACCTGATCGCCTTTCTCGCCGCGCGTGTGGGGCAACGCCAGGCGTTGATCATGCAGGCGGTCAAGAAAACCGAGATCAACGAATCGCTCAATCGCGGTGAGACCAAGGTCGTCATCGAAAAGAAGATCCGCTCGCTCAACGACATCGAACTCGACGCGGTCAATCAGATGATCAACGAGATCGAGGCCACCAGGCGGCTCCTTCAGGCGCATCGCACCACGGTTTCGGAGAAGGTCCCGGGATTCCCCTTGTACGGCAACGAGTACTGGTGCGAGACGTGCCATGTGCCCGCCGACGAGGCAGGCACGAACTGGTGCCTGACCCTGCGGCTGCTGGCCCTGCCGCACGCCGACCACCCGGACTACAGCGAGCGCTGGCGCCCCTGAGCGGGGAATGCCCGCCGGGCCAGGACGCGTTGACCCGAGGGTGATCACGCTTTCGGTACTGGACCGGTCCCCGACCCGCCGCGGCGGCGACGCGCCCCGCGCCCTGCGGGACACGGTCGCCTTCGCGCGGGACATCGAAGCCTTGGGCTATCACCGGTTCTGGGTCTCCGAACACCACAGCGTGCCCGGTGTCGCCGGTTCGGCGCCCACCGTCCTTGCAGCGGCGGTCGCCTCGGCGACCGAGCGGATCCGGGTCGGCACCGGCGGCGTGATGCTGCCCAACCACCGGCCGCTCGTGGTCGCGGAACAGTTCGGCGTGCTCGAATCGCTCTTCCCCGGCCGGATCGACATGGGGCTGGGGCGTTCGGTCGGGTTCACCGGCGGGGTGCGGCAGGCGCTCGGGCACGAGAAGGACGACGCCGATCGTTTCGGCGAACAGGTCCGCGAACTGCTGGGCTTCCTCGCGGGCGATCAGACGACGTATCCGGGCGTGCACGCCATTCCCGCGGAAGGTCTGCGCGTGCCCGCGTTCCTGCTGGCCACCGGCGCGGGGGCGCGGCTGGCCGCGGAACTGGGGCTGCCGCTGGTGATCGCGCCGGTCCGGGGCGAGGGCCCGCTGCTCGAAGCCATCGAGGGGTACCGCGCCGGGTTCCGGCCTTCCGCGCAGGCCTCGCGGCCGTATGTCGTGGTGTCCACGGCCATCGCGGTCGCCGAGACGACCGAAGCGGCCCGGCGGCTGCTGATCCCCGAGGCCTGGTCGACCGTCTATTCGCGCACGCACGGTGTCTTCCCGCCGTTGTCGCCGGTGGAGGAGATCCTCGCCGGGCCCCTGTCGGACCGGGACCGGGAGCGGCTGGACCGGGCGCTCGACGGTCAGCTCGCCGGCACCCCGGACGAGGTGGGCGACCGGCTGGCCGACCTCGTCGCCAAGACCGGCGCCGACGAGATCCTGGTGACCACCAGCACCTTCGACCAGGCGGAGCGGCTGGAGTCCTATCGCGCGCTGGCCGAGGTCGCCGGGCTGCGGAGCTTGGCCGCCGTGTCCTGACCCCCGCATCCAGAGGACTAAATGCGGGGAGGGAACCCTAGAGACGCAACAGAAGCTGGGTGAGCACGCGTTGCGCGGGGTCGTCCAGGTCGATCCCGGACACCTCGCCGGCGCGGCGCACCCGGTAGCGGACCGTGTTCGGATGGATGTTCAGTTCGCGCGCCGCGCGCCGGACGTCCCCGAAAGCGTCGAGGTACGCGAGTACGGCGGGCACCAGGATGCCGCCGTGCTCGGCGTCGTGCGCGCGGAGTTCGGTCAGCCGCGGATCGCGGATCCTCGGTTGCTCGCCGAGGAACGCGAGCACCTCCGAGAGCAGGACTTCGGCGCGGACGTCGGCCAGCGAGGCGACGTCCGCGGTCTCGTGCCCGCGCGCCATCGTCGCCAGCACGCGGTCCGCGTCGCCGCGTGAGGCCGCCGCGTCCGAGAGGCGGGGCACGACACCGCCCAGCGCCGCACGCACCCGGACGTCCAGATGCCGTTGCGCGGTACCGACGATTTCCTTGGCCAGCGCCAGGATCGGCGCGTCGGCGTGCTCCGGAAGGTCGGGGAGGAGCGCGTAGACCCGGCCGCCGATCACGCTCACCAGCGCGCTGCGCCGGTACGCGGCGGTGTGCACGGTGATCAGGTGCACCAGTTCGGCGCGCCGCAGCTGCCGGTCGGTCGCGGCCCGGTCGCGGGGGAGCGAGAACGCCAGCACCATGGCGGGTTTCCCGGGGTCCGCGCCGATGTCGTCGGCGACGGACTCGGCGTCGACGCGGCCGTCGAGCAGGCCCGCCAGCAGATCCTCGCGCAGCCGGAGTTCGGGGCTGGGCAGCGTCCGGTGGCGGATCAGCTGCGGTGCCAGCGCCCGGCTCGCGCCGAGCAACGCGACCTCCGCGCTTTCGGTGAGCGGATGCGCGCCCTCCTGCACCCAGATCGTGCCCAGCGGCTGCGACCCGGCATGGATCCCGGCCGCGATCCGCCGCCGGATGCCGAGATCGGGCCGCTCGTCGATGCGGACGATGCCTTCGCCGGCACGAAGCCGCTGGTAGACGCCCCATTCGCGCAGCATCGCGAGATAGCGTTCCGGGCCTTCGCGGCCGAGGATCGAGAGCCGGCGCAGCTCGTCCACCTCGTCGCCCGCCCGCGAATAGGCGAGCACGCGGCTCGCGGTGTCCTCGATGCTGACCAGGCCGCCGGTCAGCGTCGCGATGGTCTGCGCCAGCGAGAACAGATCGCCCAGCACCTCGCCGCTGTCCGCCTCGCCACCCGCGCGCGCCGCGTCGACCACGCCCCTGGCCAGCGCTTCGACCTGCTCCCAGCGCGCCTCGTGGCCGACCTCGATCAGCGCGATCCCCGCGTCGGCCGCGACGTTGACGACGGCCGAGCCGTTCTTGACCGCGACGGCGGCCGCGCCGGACCGTCCCGCCGCCCGGATCGCCCCGGAGGCCGAGCGTCCGCGAGCGCCGATCACCAGGACGAGGTCACCCGGATGGGCGTCGGGCGGATCCTCCGGATCGTGGATGACGACGTCCTCCACCCCGACGCCGAGCCCGCCGGGGGCCGCCAGCACCCTGACCAGCGGTTCCCCGAGCGTGGCGAGGACATGCCGGAGCGAGGCGCCTGTGGTCGTATCAGTGGTCAGATCATCACCGGATTAAGCCGATCGGACAAGATGGTCACCCTGATTCTAGCCAGTCGGACAAGCCGTGGCGAAGCCGTCCGGTCTACCGTTCGGGGTGAGACCTCTATCCGGCGAAGTGAAGTCAGGAGCAGTCAGTGGACGCCGTGACCCAGACCCCCGCCCCGAAGAACGAGCCGGTGCTGAACTACGCGCCGGGCAGCGCTGAGCGCGCTGAACTCGAGGGCGCGCTCAAGTCGCTGGGCAACGCCGACCCCATCGACATCACCGCGACGATCGGTGGTGAGCAGCGCAAGGGCGGCGGCGAGAAGATCGAGGTCGTCCAGCCGCACAACCACAAGGCGGTGCTGGGCGTCATCCACAGCGCGACCGCGCAGGACACCCACGACGCGATCGCCGCCGCCAAGGCCGCCGCTCCCGGCTGGCGCGCGCTGTCCTTCGACGACCGCGCCGCGATCATCCTGCGTGCCGCCGACCTGCTCGCCGGCCCGTGGCGCGCCAAGCTGAACGCCGCCACCATGCTCGGCCAGTCGAAGACCGCCTTCCAGGCCGAGATCGATTCCGCCTGCGAGCTCATCGACTTCTGGCGCTTCAACGTCGCGTTCGGCCGTCAGATCCTCGCCGAGCAGCCGGTCAGCTCGCCCGGGATCTGGAACCGGATGGAGCACCGCCCGCTCGAGGGCTTCGTGTACGCCATCACCCCGTTCAACTTCACCGCGATCTCCGGCAACCTGCCGACCGCGCCCGCGCTGATGGGCAACGTCGTGCTGTGGAAGCCGTCGCCGACACAGAGCTACGCCGCGCACATGCTGATGCGGCTGCTCGAAGAGGCCGGCATGCCGCCGGGCGTGATCAACCTGCTGCCGGGTGACGGCAAGGCCGTCTCCGAGGTCGCCCTGACCCACCGCGACCTGGCCGGGATCCACTTCACCGGTTCCACCGCGACCTTCCAGCACCTGTGGGCCACCGTCGGCGCCAACATCTCCGGCTACCGCACCTACCCGCGCCTGGTCGGCGAGACCGGCGGCAAGGACTTCGTGCTCGCGCACGCCTCCGCCGACGTCGACATCCTGCGCACCGCGCTCATCCGCGGCGCGTTCGAGTACCAGGGCCAGAAGTGCTCGGCCGCGTCCCGCGCCTACGTCCCGCGTTCGCTCTGGGCGAGCCTGAAGGACGAGCTGGTCTCCGAGACCGAGGCCATCACCTACGGCGACGTCAACGACCTGGGCAACTTCGGTGGCGCCGTGATCGACCGCCGCGCCTTCGACAAGCACGCCGCCGTGCTGAAGAACGCGGCCGAGGACCCCGAGATCGAGGTCATCGCCGGTGGCACCGCCGACGACAGCGTCGGCTACTTCGTGCGCCCGACGATCCTGGTGTCGGACAACCCGGACCACGAGATCTTCCGCACCGAGTACTTCGGCCCGATCCTCGCGCTGCACGTCTACGACGACAGCACCGACGCCGGCTTCGACAACGTGCTGAAACTGGTCGACGAGACCGCCGACTACGCGCTCACCGGTGCGGTCATCGCGAACGACCGCACCGCCGTGGCGAAGGCGTCCGAGGCGCTGCGCTTCGCCGCCGGCAACTTCTACGTCAACGACAAGCCGACCGGCGCGGTCGTCGGCCAGCAGCCCTTCGGCGGCGCCCGCGCGTCCGGCACCAACGACAAGGCCGGCTCGGTGTTCAACCTGCTCCGCTGGACGAGCCCGCGCTCGGTCAAGGAGACCTTCGTCCCGCCCACCAGCGTCCGTTACCCCCACCAGGGCTGAGAACCAGGAGTTCGTGATGTTGCGTGCCCCGTTGCTCGCCGCCGCTCGATCCCAGCGGATGCGCAAGCTGGTCGAGGTCGTCCCCGCCACCCGATCGGTGGTGGGCCGGTTCGTCGCCGGTTCGAAGACACCCGACGCCGCGCGGGTGGTCCGTGAACTGGCCGACGACGGCCTCCGGGTCACCCTCGACCACCTCGGCGAGGACACCACCGACGCCGAGCAGGCCGCGACGACCGTCCGCGCCTACGAGGAACTGCTGACCGCGCTGGCGGCCGACGGCCTCGCGTTCGGCGCGGACGTGTCGGTGAAGCTGTCCGCGGTCGGCCAGTTCCTGCCCGCCGACGGCGAGAAGGTCGCGCTGGAGAACGCCCGCAAGATCTGCGCGGCGGCCGAGGCGGTCGGTGCCACGGTGACCCTCGACATGGAGGACCACACCACCACCGACTCGACGCTGGGCATCCTCAAGGAACTGCGCACCGAGTACCCGTGGGTCGGCGCGGTGCTGCAGGCCTACCTGCGGCGCACCGAACAGGACTGCCGCGACCTGGCGACCGAGGGTTCCCGCGTCCGGCTGTGCAAGGGCGCGTACGCCGAACCCGAGGAGGTCGCGTTCCAGGACAAGTCCGAAGTGGACAAGTCCTACGTGCGCTGCCTGAAGATCCTCATGCAGGGCAAGGGTTATCCGATGGTCGCCTCGCACGACCCGCGGATGATCGCGATCGCCGAGAAGCTCGCGGCGGACGCGGGCCGCAAGGCGGACGACCACGAATTCCAGATGCTGTACGGGATCCGTCCCGAAGAGCAGCGCCGGATCGCGGGCGACGGCAAGACGATGCGCGTCTACGTCCCCTACGGCGACGAATGGTACGGCTATTTCATGCGCAGGCTGGCGGAACGCCCGGCGAACCTGGCGTTCTTCCTGCGCGGACTCGCCACCAAGGGCTGACCCGGCCCCCGGTGGCGCCGTTCCGCTGAAAGACAAAGGGGCCCTTCCCGGCGAAACCCGCCGGGAAGGGCCCCTTCTCCATGCCCGTCAGGCCTCCTGGGCCTCTTCCTTGAGCTTGTCCATGTCGATGTCGCGCGCCTGCTGGATGAGGTCTTCGAGCGTCTTCTCCGGGAGCGCGCCCGGCTGGGCGTAGATCACCGTCTTGTCGCGGATGACCGCGAGCGTGGGGATCGAGCGCACGTCGAAGGCGGCGGCCAGCTGCTGCTCGGCCTCGGTGTCGACGCTCGCGAACACGATGTCGTCGTGGTTCTCCGACACCTTCTCGTAGGTCGGCGCGAACTGACGGCACGGCATGCACCAGCCCGCCCAGAAGTCGATGATGACGAAGTCGTTGTCCGACACCACCTGGTCGAAGTTGGCGGCGGTCAGCTCCACAGTGCTCATGCCCGGCGTAACGAATCGGGCGGGACGCGCATTCCCGTGGGTGCGCGTAGCGTCTCGGATGGAGCAACCCACGTTTCGCGGGAGGTGCGTATGGCCGACGGGGACATCCTCAGCCGGATCGACGAGCTGGTCAGCGAGGAGCACGAACTCCGTTCGCGGGCAATCGGCACCGGGCTGAGCTCGGACGACCGGTCCCGGCTCGCGAGTGTGGAGCAGCAGCTGGACCAATGCTGGGACCTACTGCGGCAGCGGCGGGCGCGGGTCGAGTTCGACGACGACCCGGATCAGGCTTCGGCGCGGCCGATTTCCGAGGTGGAGTCTTATCGGCAGTAGTACCGCCTGGGTCTCGTGAGTGGTAAGGACGGTTCTAACCGTCCTTACCACTCACGAGGCCCGAGGCGGGTCAGGCCGGGCAGAGGGTCCCGTCCACGGGCACCTTCCCGTCGATCAGGAACCCCCGCGTCGCGTCCGCGACACACGGCGACAGGCTCAGCGCCCCGTGCCCGGCGCCCTGCCAGGTGATCGTGACCGCGCTCGGCATCTGGTCGGCGGCCCGGCCGGTGCCCTGTTCCGGGGTCACCGGGTCGGTCGCGGTGCCCGCGACGAGCATCGGCGGCGCCCCCGGCGCGCCCGCGGGCGGGAGCGGTTCGCGGCGCACGGGCCACGGGCTGCACCACGCCAGTTGCTGCGCGGCGAAGACGCCGAACTGCGGGTACTTGTCGCGCAGCGTCGTGGTCGCGCGCGTGAGTTCCTCGGCCGAGAGCCGGGTCGCGCTGTCGTTGCACTTGGTCGCGAGCGTGCCGTCCAGCCGCGAAGGCCGCGCCCTGGAGTCCTTCAGCACCGGTTCGGCGAAGGCGGCCAGCGGGGTGACGTCGCCGGTCTGCGCGGTCTTGAGCGCTTCGGCGAGTTCCACCCAGCGCGAGCGCTGCGCGAGCCCGGAGTAGATGGCGTACAGCGCGATCCCCGGCGTGATCTCCGCACCGTCGGTGGTCGTCGCGGAGGCGGAGCGGAGCCGGTCCGCGACGGCGGACACGGCCGCGCGGGCGTCGCCGATCGGGCAGCCCCGCGCGATGCAGTCGGCGCCGAAAGCGTCGAGGGTCGCCTGCGCGCTCGCGGCGACCTGTTCCTGTACCGCGGCCGCGTCCGGGGCTGGGTCGGGCAGCCCGTCGAGCATCACCCGGCCGACCTGCGCCGGGAACCGCACGGCGTATTCGGCGAGGACCTTCGAACCGTCGCCGCGCCCCAGCGCGTGCAGCTTCTCCATGCCCAGCTGCTCACGGAGTTCTTCGAGGTCGCCCGCTGCCCGCCAGCTGTCCATCGCGACCTGCGAATCGTCCAGTTCGATGGCGCACTGCTGGCCCGCCTTGCGCGCCGCGTCGACGACGCCTTCGAGGTCGGCGGCCGCCGGGTCGCCGCCCAGCAGATCGGTGCGGATCTCCGCCGGGATGCACTGCACCGGCGCGGACGACCCGGTCCCGCGCCGGTCCACGCCGATCAGGGAGAACTTCTGCAGGAACTCGGGCGGCAGCGTCGCGGCCAGCCGCGCGGCGTACAGCGACCCCGGCTCACCGTCGACGTCGTTGACCACGACGAGCGGGATCGGCCCGCCGCCGGTCTTGACCACCGACAGCCGCGAGAGGCCGCGGCCGGGCAGGTCCGGCGCGTCGAGCGTCGTGGCCACCCTGGCGCAGGAGAACTTCAGCGTGTCCGGCACGGACGGCTGACCCAGCCGCTGCCGGGTCGCTTCGTCGCAGTCCTCCCATTTGATCGACGGCGACCGGGGTTCCGCGAGTGGCGGCAGCGGCACCTGCTGCGCCGTCGTCTGGCCGCCGGGATCCGGCTTCCCGTCGTTGTCGATCACCGCGGGCCGGACCGACGGCCCGGCGGTGCAGCCCGCGAGCACGGCCGTGACCACGGTCGTCATCAGGATCAGCCGTGGCGTGCGGCGGGCGGTGCTCACGGGCTGGTCCTCACTTCCAGGGCATGACAAAAGCTCGGAACAGAGCTTCGCAGGTCGGATGTCAGGACACGGTTAGCGGGTGCGTTTCACCTCGCCGCGCAGCACGGCGTCGAGGTCGTAGTTGGCGACCTCTTCGAGCTGGGCGTAGGTGCAGGAGTCCGGTTCGCGGTCGGGGCGCCAGCGTTTGAACTGCGCGGTGTGGCGGAACCGCGACGGATATCCGCCCTCGGTGTGCTCGTATCCGACCTCGACCACCTTCTCCAGCTTCAGCGGCACCCACGGGGCTTCCTTGGCCTTCCACCGGGTGATCCCGCCGGGGATCCGCTGGTGCTCCCGCACGTTGTCACCCAGCCAGGGGTGATCGGCCCCGTCGGTGATCAGCGGCGTCAGCTCCTCGGCCAGTTCACGCCGCCGGGTGACCGGGAACGAGCCGACGACACCGGGATGGTGCAGCACGCCGTTCTCGTCGTAGAGCCCGAGCAGGAACGAGCCGACCAGCTCGCCCGGTTCGCCGTCGACGTGCCAGCGCAGCCCCGCGAGCACGCAGTCGGCGGTGCGCGAGTGCTTGTACTTCAGCAGCACCCGTTTGCCGGGCGTGTACGGCTCGTCGAGCGGTTTGCCGATGACGCCGTCGAGCCCGGCGCCCTCGAACAGCTCGAACCAGTGCCGCGCGATCGCCGGATCCGCGGTGGCCGGGGTGAGATGGATGCCGTCGGAGGCGAGCTTCTCCAGCCGTTCCCGCCGTTTCGACGTCGGTTCGTCCAAGAAGGACTCGTCGCCGAGCGCCAGCAGATCGAACGCGACGAATTCGGCCGGGGTCTGCTCCGCCAGCAGTTTGATGCGGCTCTCGGCGGGGTGGACGCGATCGGTGAGCGCGTCGAAGTCCAGCTTCCCGTCCCGGGCGACCACCAGTTCGCCGTCCAGCACGATCCGGTCGGGCAGCGTCGCCTTCAACCGCTCGACGACCTCGGGGAAGTACCGGTTCAGCGGCTTCTCCGACCGCGACTGCAGGATCAGCTCGTCGCCGTCGCGGAACACCAGGCACCGGTAGCCGTCCCATTTCGGCTCGAACAGCAGCCCGCCGGAATCGGGGATCGCCTTCGCCGGTTTGGCGAGCATCGGTTTGATCGGCGACGTCAAGGGAAGCGACATGACGGCCATTCTTGCCCCACCGGCGCGCTCAGCGCACCCGTTGGGGTGCCGTCGTGTCGAGTTCGATCCGGACCGCGGTCGGCAGGACGTCCACCCCGAGCGATTCCCGCGCGCGGGCCAGCACGGTGTGGTCGAGCTGCTCCCAGACCCGTTTCAGGTCGGTGCCCTCGACGAGCCAGAGCGTGATCCGCAGCGCCGGGTTCTCCTTGTCGCCGACCGCGCGGACGCGGGCGCGCCCGACCCCGTCGACCGTCTCGGCGTCGAGGCGGACGGCCTCGGAGATGGCCGAGGAGGTCACCACGAGGTCGTCGTCGAGTTCGAGGTCCGGGCGGCCTTCCGGGCGCAGCGACCGGAAGAACCACCACAGGCCCAGCCACAGCAGGAGGACACCGAGCACGATCGCGCCGACGCGGCCGGCGAGCGCGTGCCGCGACAGCCAGTCGAGGGCGATCGGGTCCACGAGCGGCCGGTCCGCGCGGTACGTGCCGAGCCAGCCCGCGCCGACCACCAGCGCCGCGGCCCCGCCGAGCAGCGCGAGGAGTCCGATGAGGACGGTCAGCGTCCGTTCCGTGCCGGTGGACCGGCCGAGTGCCTTGGCGGAGACCGAACGGGTCATCGGCGGTCCTTCGGGGAGTCGACGACGACCGACACCTTCGGCCGCCGTACCAACGGGACGTCGTCGAGCAGACCGGAGACCGTCTCCAGCAGCCGCGGCCGCAGCTCGCCTTCGGTTTCCAGCCTGCTCGTCGCGCGGACGCGGATCTTCTTGGCGGTGGCCGTGACCTTCGCGCCCGCGACGTTGTCCTGCGCGCGCACGGTCACGCCGACCAGCCTCGCGAGCGAACGCGGCGACGTGGTCACGCTGACCTCGTTCGCCGGATCGGTCAGCCGGATGGCGCGCCGCCCGGCCGAAGCGGCCGCCAGGATGAGGAGCAGCCCGACGACGGCGACGGCGATCGCCAGGTACCGGACCGCCGGATCACTCCAGGACAGCTCCGCGAGCCTGTCGCGCCAGCCGTCCCACGGGACGAACAGCGGCCCGCGCCCCGGCCGCCACCAGCCCCAGCCGACCTCCAGCGCGAGCAGGACCCCGGCGGCGGCCAGCGCCAGCCCGATCAGGGCCGACAGCAGGCGGACGAACAAACGCATGCGGGTGCTCCTTCTAGCGGACGCGGGGCGCGATGTCGGGCAGGAGCGCGGAGACCTTCACCGAGATGTCCCG
>Ga0307518_10000332_pt1 | contig 35489 bp, 44 predicted proteins | sample 25_EM_MG_FD_203889 | JGI IMG/M metagenome (GOLD analysis project Ga0307518, IMG submission 203889) | Populus trichocarpa ectomycorrhiza microbial communities from riparian zone in the Pacific Northwest, United States - 25_EM | ecosystem: Host-associated > Plants > Roots > Unclassified | place... | reverse complement strand
ACTCGTAGTATCTGGTGCATGTACATAAGTTAAATATCAGGTATCTACAAGGGTTATCGGCTTAGTACGCTGGCAACATACAGGGCGAAGGAACACAGCATTGCAAGACCCCCAACTCTCGCAAGCACATCCGTCGCCCTAATATAGTTCTGAGTCACAGGAGTGTCGCTTCCTCGCGATTTCTCCGTTTTTATATGCGCTCCATACAACCCATTGCTTCCACTGGCATCAACTGAGTCTTGTGACGGCCAACTTCTAGCGTCACCACGAGCATGCGAAGTAGCGCCAGATGCTGACCCGCCCGAATTTGTACTCCGCCATCCAGTGGCGCGCTGTACATAAGGATTCTGGAATGGATTATTGGTGTTATGATGCTGCGCAGGCGTATGCGGATGTTGCGCTGCAGACGATGGATGGCGGCCTTGCCCCGCCTGGAACCTGGATCGTGAATGCTGTTGATGCGCCCAGAAATTCCGCGAACCACGCTGATGCGATGGTCGGGTCGTTGTTGCTTGTGGGTGCGTGCCAACGGTCGCAAAGGAAGAATGACCCAAACTTCTATCGTATTCCCGCCTACGTAGAGGTAAATCTGCAAGTCAGATTCGCGTACTATTGAAAGCATCCAGCGTCACAAAACGTACCGTTTTCGATCGTTTCCCAGCACAGAGTATGCCTCACTTACAGCATGGAATTTACTTCGTGAATCAACGTCTTTTGCCACGTCTGGATGGTATCTTTTGCTCAGCTGCTCACATAATCAGCGTGGAGCTCGAACCGACTTGGTGTCAGAACCTACGTGGTAGAAACTCGACTTGAAACACAAGCGTCAACTGATGAACCGAACAGACATCATATGAAGCGTTGCGACACCTTTATCTGCGCTTTCGTGGCAGTCCTGGGCACGGAGAGTGCTGCGTAGTGGTCTTCCTGCCTAGACGAGCTCCACGAGAATGGTCGACATCTCATCCAAGCCATGTTAGCCGTGAAACATGGTTCATTCCGTATTCTTATTGTAGATGATACACAAGGCCCTGGAAAGAACAGTGAGGAAATCATCGTCGTCGACAATAGAGAAGAGTCGCATGTGAGTAAGATTTCCTTTTTGGTATATGGCAACCCCTGAAGACTGGTCAACCCTCCGCTTCAGCGAACGCCTGCTTCTCCCTCTCTCGAGCCAACCTGCCCTTTCCCCTCGCCGTGTCAACATCGCCCCAGTCTTTCCTCGCGGAAGCGATTATTCCCATATTCTCATCGTATGCACGCTCAAACCTGTTAACCTCCAGTGCAAACCGGGCAATCTTGTCCTCGCCTTCGCCCTCTTCTTCTCGACTTCCATCGACAACACCCCTCACCCCGGCAAGGAATATGTTCAGAACAGCGAGGTTGTGCGCCACGAGAAGTGTGTGTGCTGACATTTCGTGAGTACGCAACAGGTGATGCAGGTACGCACGGCTGTGCGGCGGCCTGTACAACTCCTTCTCACTCCGACCATTCTCCACAGATGACTCTACGTCAATATTGCTGTGAAGGACGTACGAAGCTGGAGAGCGAGGCGAGCACGCGATGCAAGGGCACACTATGAGAGGGGAAGATAGATGAGACTCTGCAGCTCCGGCCAAACAGTCCGACAGCCTTCCAAACTGGTGCACGTAGACTGGATCATACAAGTTATGTCCCACTTCCTTCTTCTCCGTTCCCCCCACTACTTCATTCTCGGTGGGAGGCAAAGGAAACACAAAATCTAATGCCACACCAACATTAGCAGCAGAGATCGCCAACTCCGCACCGAAAATGTCCACGCCGACATCCCGAATTAGTTTAAGAATTTCATGTGGAGAGCGTGCAGCAGTAACAAGTCTCGGTTTTCTCGCTTGGAGCCCCTTAAGAGATGCCTGGAGCAGTGGCACTACATCCGGCGGTACGGACGGTACAGAGAACCTCGATGGAACAGGAAATGAGTTCTGAAATATGTTACTCCCTGGCGTTGACAATTCCGCCAACGCTTTGGTGTCCTGTATCATAGCCGGAACTTCTTGCTCCAGGAAGCTGGCAGGCGGGGTTCGGCGATGTGGTGCTAGAGGCTGCGGTACCGTATCTCGTAACGCCGCGAGATCAAACGAGTAACCAGCTACACCGTCATCGAGGTGCTTGAGGGGACTAACGGCCTGGAGCTCAGGCCCAAACAAGGTCTCCGAAAGGCTATGTGCAAACACCTCCCGAGCGGGGACGGACGTACCCCCAGCCATATTGACAAACACATTGAGTGAATGCTGGGAGAGTCGTTCTGAATCCGGTGATGAATCGTGGCCATCAAGAGGTCGAAGCAAATCCGCGAGCCACGCCGCACTACGATCTATGCTCTTTGTCACGCGTTTCTGCGAGTACGGTGGCGCAGTAAAGGGCGTATCACTGAGTGCAAAGACAACGTCGGGCTGCAATTTGTATACATAATTCCTCCAATCAGCAGGAGTCACCTATTGACTTGAGTAGATGTAATACACACAAGATTGCAAGGACAATAGTTGACCAACCTTTCTGACACCTCGTACACAGTTCGCAGAGATATGAGTGTTCCCATTTGGTGGCATCTCACGCGTATCCATCGGATCGCGAAGGCAAAGTGACACGATATGCTTCCGTGTGTCAAAACCCAAAAAAGTATGCAGCGGGTTTGCCCCAGACTGTAACATTGGGATTGGGGGTGACTGTTCCAAACTGAGTGGTTTAAACATAGGAAAAGTGGTTCTTATGAGCATAAAACTCACAAAGACTCGAAAGGCACGTTGATCCATTTAATAGCCCCCGCAGAATTACAATGATCACGCGAGAGATGAGGGACCACACCGCGTGAAGTGCCGACAAGTATGTTTGGAGTATCAATCGTGATGGGAGACGCGTCAAACGAAGGGCTGCCACTGTCTTGCACAGTCGTTGGTCGACTAAGGATGATCTGCCCAAATCGCGGACCAAACTTGGGACACGATGCGGTGTGATTGAAGGATAGCGTAGGGACATGCATGGGGCCTGCGACTCTTGATTGACTCTCTGGCTGAGAAAACGTCTCCATGAATGTGGGTAAACGTTAACTTTAGCCTGAACGATTATATGCTATCCACCGTATCAGTAAAAGAATGTGTGCAATTTGCTTAAGGGAATTCGTCTAAGCGTGGTCTGAGTATGGGACCGAGAGATGCCACGACAGAAGAGTTTTAACCACGGAAAGATTTAGGAAAAGTGATAGTGCGACCGGCTTCTGGATGGAATGATCGGAGTCTCGAACTTCCGATCAGCTTCCGATCAGCAGAACCTTTGATCACAAGGTAAATTCAGATTTACGGTATTCGGTAAAGATGTGGTAGATAGTCGAGAAAATGGTATTTATAAATGTGAACACCGATGTCTTGGAGCCGAAATCATTGGCTCGGGCGAACGAAGGGAATACAGCTGGCGCTACAAAAGTGAGTTGATATATGATGCGAATGGGTGTCGATCTGGGATGTGGATTACCGATGAAGATGAACTTGAATGAATACATTTATGATCAATAAAAAACGCGACGGAGAGCGCAGGGTCTGCGATCCTATGGGCAATGGGTGCAGCCAGTGCACGTGCGAACAAATTATAGGGTCCTGACTTGTGGTAATGCGATCGAGGGCTCAAGGACGAGGATTTTTGAGGCACAGAACAGGTTGCCAACTTCCTTGAGAGACGTGACAAAGTGAAACAAGGACGACGTCATCAAGCTGGATTCCATCAGGGCCAATCTTCCACTCCCTGTTTGATCCATCGACACGGTCGTTACACCTCTGCAACAAAATCAAATGAGGTTCAAGAGAATATTACACGACTAACCTCGTCGTAAAATTTCTTAATTAGTGTCGCCACCCTTTTTGCGAGAAGTGCACGAGTAAGCAGGGTACGCGGCTTTTTCCACGTTTTCGTCGGGAATGCCTTTGACCACGAATGATAACCAGGCCACTGTTTATGCTACATCAATAAATGTATGCATGCGGTAGTCGATGAAACATACCAGAATGCGTAAACTTGTGGAGGTCTTGTCTAAATTATTGACGGAATCCTTGGCACCCACAAGGTGACAACCTTCGCCTTCCAAAGCATCCATAATCGGAATACCCTGAACATTCGAATTCTTGAGATTAAAAGTGATAGGATCATTTCGGCTGAAATAACTTTTGGTTGCCATAATGGCATATTGTTCTTGTGGGACTTGGGGACCCCGACCGAGGATGTTTCTGGTGTCGCTAGCGACACGTGCCGGTAAGGGAGAAGTACCTTCAGTAAAGGAAGGTGCAGAAGGACCACCCTCAGCACGGAAAATAGGGTCATTTCGGGGAAATATGACCTCCCCCTGTCAAACAATTATACTTGTCTCAACCGATGCGCAAATGGAACACGAACCGTGGAATCTCCATAGAAAACTGTAGCATCCGCTCGCTCAGGAGAAAACAGTGACATGTTCCCTGCAGTTGAGGAAGGGCCTGCACCCTGAATATCCATTGAAGCCTCCATAGGCCTATTGTAGGGAGAATCATATCGTACGGGCCCAAGGCTATACAGAGGATCCAGAAATGGGATGTCGCTCTGCAGTGACTGGGCAATTTGACTTGTGGTGGCATCTCCTTCCCTGAATCCCGTACCGAAGGTTGGAACTCGGGGAGGGTGATATGAAGGAACTGCAGGAAGTTGTGCACTGGAGCCACTGCCTTGAACCGTTTCACCAAAAAAACTGGTTGGATTAATGTGAAACTGGGGTATATTGGCACCTTGGTAACCCAATTGGGAACCCGGGTTAGTAATGGTGGGGAAATGTGGTGGGGAATAATGGTAAAACAGGTTATCTGTCTGATGGGTGAATGTAAGTTCCAACATGAAGCGCAAAGAAAGCAAGAAATGCGGACCGGATAACTTGGGATATCGACCCTTTCTGAGGGGGGGTATAACGGGTATCCCATGTGCTGAAAGGAAACCTCTCTGTGAAGAGGCTGTACGAAGCCGGTGCTCTGCGTAAATGAAGGGGTTCAGAGGCTCATCCAGAACAAGTTGGTCATAACCTCTTACCATCTCTCCTACCGGCTGCATGTGGAGATCGCCTTGGCCAGGCTGTTGATGGGGAAGATTATACGGATACCCTACATTTTGATCGCCAATCCACTGTTCGGTCCGAGAGCGAGAGCGAGGCTGACTGGGACCTGGTTCACTGGAGGAGTCGAAGGGAGGGAGATTGCTGTTCCCAGTAAAACGGGGCCATCCAGGATCCATTGGAGGCTTAAAACTGAGGCGTTAGCAACTGCTTGCCGCTAAGATAGATGTACTGACCTTCGGCGAGAAGATACGGCTGGCGATGCGCTACGAAGGACTTGCACTGGTGATTTAAATCATTTAAACCAAGCGCGCCACTGCTGCAGTGGGTACGCTTTGACAACCCCTAAGACGTACAATCGCCACCAATTTGGTAGCATCCTCCTCCAATCACATCGCAGCAGTCACCAGACTGAAATTCCGAGGCCGGAGGCTGTGTGAAATGCGCAGACATGGCGGGTATTAAAACATGATGCAGTATACGAGTCGCGAAGCGCACCGTGACAGGCGACGCATGGAATATTCCATCCAGGACGATGGCCCCCTTGAGTCGTGAGGGACGGACGGAGCAAAGTGGTAACGTACGAAGGCCAAAGCACTACCACTGCTTTGAAGGCATAGCTATACATGCTCAGAAGCTGCGGCGGGAAGTCGGTCGGGGAGCGAGATACGTGTATTAGTGTGGCGACGAGGTGTAGGCGCATAGTATAGTAGCGGTAATGAGCAAGGGGTGTCTCATCAAGCTCGAACTCGCTGAGGCAGATGCATCATCACCACTGGTCCTCACCAGTGCACGCCTTAGTACAAGGCTTACCATTTTCAGAACAACAAAAGGCAGTGAAGCCGAGGGACCCAGAAAGGGTGCGATTTAAGTAACTCACCAAGGCTCAAAGCCATTATTCTTGATAAAATGAATATGTCGAGGATCGGCAGTGGTCCGAAGATGGTGATTCCGCGGACTGCAAAAGCCTGAATTCCAATACTCCGCGTCACCCAGGCGCGAAGTTGCTGTCCCAATTTGTATCACGATGTGGGTCCACCGTTACATTCTACCTTGTTCTTAATGTGCGATTTTCCTGTAAGAGCAGTGTTCGGTACTGTAGAAAGATAGCAGGCTGAACGATGTCCACGAATTTGGCTGCGCAAGGCTCAAGCACCGTGAAGAAATCAACATGAATTATGTAATGCAACGTCGCGGTGTTTAGCCACCAACCTCCGACAAGTTGGTTTTAAGGTAGAGATCATCAACCTCTACGAAGGAGTAAGCAATGATTTCGAATTCGTCAACTTTTAGTAGTGCATGTGCAGCTCGTTATTAACAATACATGGTAAGCGACATCGCATGCCGCGTGCCCGCTCACGGTGGTGGTAATTGATTATCCTCCAAGTTTTGCGATTGTCTGTATGTATCTTGTAGGTCTCCAGTGCTATCCAGTGTTTTCCAAATGTATAATTGGGTGACCTGGGTGCGACACTCGAAGTAATTGAGCCACCCGCAGTTGGTTTTATGTAATTATCTCGTGCTCTGCGATGCTTTTGTACCGTTGCTGCACAGAACTAATACAGGATGCCTCCGGATACAGTCGGTGGTCCATAACGTGACTTGTAAGTCACCTAAAACATTACCTGTCCTGATACATATCGTCAATAATCGATTCTAAAGTGTCCAACTATTCTATTTCGCATAGACAATCCAAATTCGTCAGGTGCAAATGGACCAGATTCAAATAATGTGAATGCGATGGCGTGATTGTTATAATACAGATATTGGATGGAGAATGATGCGTACACAACCTAGAGAGCAAGATTTGCGAAACAATACTAACCTTCGGCTGATCACAACTGTCCGCTCTATTCCACCGTGATCACATACACGACTCTTCAAGGTGTCATGCTTTTCAGCGTCCTCAACTGAGGAATGACATCAATCACAGCAGCATTCTCTGACATCCCATCTCGCCCTTGCACGGTCACAAGGACGTCCTGACGGTCTTGTTCCTTTGGTGGCACCTCATTCACATGATATTTCCTTGCATCACCTTGGGCTCCACGAACCAAGGACGAAAGTTTCCAGAATGACGGCGACAATATGGCAAAACGCGGAGTTAATTGGTTTCCGGCCTTCACTTCCGACTTGCTGTTACTTTTTCTAAGCTCCTTGCTTGGGGTTTCTCCGCTGGTGGGAGGCCCTGACCAACTATCGGGGGGTGTCCATGTCCAGGCTGACCTGAAGCCCGGAGAGGTGCGTGATGACGATGACTCGGATGATTCTTGTGAGACAGGGGCTCTGTGGCCACTTGGTGGTCGCCCCGGAGAGGATTGGGGTGTATTATAGAAAGTGCGAGCCCGTATGCTCCCACTTGAAGTGGTGGGTCGCTTAAGCACCTTCGGATTTGGATTTGGAGAAAAAATTTCGACCTTGGAACACTTCGCCGTAGGGGACGTTCCGTGTGCAGTGTGAGGACGCAAGTTGGCCCTCTGTTCAATGGGAACAGAGGAGCTACGCCTATGTCTTGGGGGTAGCTTGAGATGAATCGGTGGCTGCGCAGGAGGTATGATTGATTCGTTAATGGGGAATAAGGGGACTGGTGAGGGCGCCCTCTGGTTCGAACTTCTGCCACTGGTGCGCTGAAGGAAAGTTGTGATGTCAGCATTATTAGGTGACTTTGGCGGCCGAGGCAGCGGTGTCTTCGATGAGGACCTAATTGCCTCGTTGCGAGGTGTAGATGATGTGGAACGCGACGATATGGCAGCGGATTCCACCATCGAGAGCACAGAACCAGACATTGACCAAATCAATTTATCGGAGCAATGACGTTTAGGAGGTAACATTGAGGGACTTTGTGTCAAATCCCCCAAAGGAAGATCTGAGGCGTGCTTGCTATCGTCGAATATTCTCATTTGTGATGGAGCCTCCCAAACTCAAAACTATAGAAGAGTGTGGTGATGAATGTTTTTCTACAGTTGAGCTGGCGAAATGCGAAAGCTAAGCCGGATGAATGTGACATCGCCATTCAGGGTTACCCTCACCTCAATACTTTGATAATGGATTTTCAATCGCTCTGCTGCTGGAGTTGGGGGAGGAAAAGCAGATAGTGCTGCTGTCGGCTGGTATATCCTGTCCTTGGCTCCGTGAGGAATTAGATGAGGGTTGCCCTGGCGATGAGCTGATAAGGTGTCACCGACAGTGCGATAGGGTTGGAGAGTTCTCAGCCAGAGGGTTCAATTAAGGTTAGGATACAAACCTGACGATCCAACTGAAATGTAGTGGGCAGTGGACACAATTACGCCAAGGCGCCTCAAAACGAGGTAGGTCCATGCGAAGCTTGAACTATTTATCCTCACAATAAAGATCCCGGAATACCAATATTGCCCGAACGGCGGAATCCGCTTTCATTTCAGCCGTGACGGGAAACCTCGCAATCGGGGACTGATTGGTGACTGCTCTATCCAGTAACTGGGGTGCCACCATGGAGTGGCCAGGAGGTACTAATCTGGCATCAGGTATTGTCCAGCAACGTAGACCATGTCTTGTTGTCGATGAGTACGTCTGGTTGCATTGGATGAAAGGGAAGAGGAACGTCGAAGACTCTGGACGAAGCCCGGGGAGTTGCCAGCACTCATGTATGTCCACCTACCAGATTAAGCTGCAGTCTACCACCCCAGCGTGGCAATGGTCAAATACAAGGGCCTCCTTGACAAACACCCTAGTATCTTTCTGACATGTGTCAGCTTATTGTCATCTTCGATGTGCGACCTACCGTGGCACCATGTTATTGGCTCCCGGCCCGTTCGAATGCCAGTGGTTTACCTGTGTACAACAGGCATACCTACATCTCAACATAGCCTGTTACTGGGCCAGTGAGAGCCACGACAAATACATTGGCGCACCATGATTACTGTAGTGGCTTCCTTCTCTTTCGTCCTTGCAAGAATCAAAACGCGTATGACTTTTGTTGGACAACAGGCATGATTGACGATTTTTACAGCAATCGTGATGGCATCGCACGACGCGGACATCACATGGCATTATACAGTGGAGCCGCATGTTGGTCGACCTGCGATGGTTGTCAGAATCGTGTGAATGCTTTCGACGTCGCTGCAAAGTGGTCGTGATGTTGTATACTATTACATAAGTATAGCTAATGCCTGATTTGAACTTCAGTTGGTTTTCCTTCAAAACTCAATGAACAATAGATCCAAAAGCCACTCTACTACTTAGGCCTTAGGTCCTGCCTTACAATCTGGTTCTGAGCACCCCGACGTCCGCGGTATTTAGCCTTTCTGATTTAGATTGTTGATCAATTAGGCCTTTGACACCGAATCTCAGGATTAATGACTAAGCCCTGTCTCGCCGTCTCCGAGTCCTTGTCAGTATGACAGGTTCCGTGCTGTTATTCCATGCCCATCATGCAGATGTGAACCTTGAACACATATAGTTTGACCTTCCCTCTTCGAACGCCTGCCTATTAATCGATCCTGGGGTGAGTGTCATTATCACCAAGGCGTGTGCACGACTTCTCGTGTCGTCGACTCCACCACGAGCATCCCGTCATCTGTTGGCCGTGCAAGCGCTTAAGACAGGCCCACTTAAAGTTATGGCGCTTAGATCTATGGCCTCTTTCCTAGACTGTTTGATCGACCAGATTGACCTCATGCGCGGCAATTTCCTAATCAAATTAAATAGGAGCAGACATCGTGGGTACAAATATTCATCCTGCGTTTGAGTGAAGGCGTTGAATGTTACAACGTTCAACTTCGAAAATTTTCCCTATGCTATCGAAGGGACTTGTATGTTTTGAATTTGCAGTTTGGATCAGGTTCAAACCAAGACCTAATTGAAACCAACTTATCTGAACTGTGACAGGCTTGCAGCACCATGAGTTCTACTGGCTCAATTTTTCATACCTGGTCAAATGATAGTATCCGCATTGGACACGTCGTCGACGAAGCCTTAAGCAATCTAACGGCAGTGTGGATATCATTTTAAGAACAGATATAAGAAGTATCATGGAACGTTGCGTAAACAATGACCAAAATGTCAATAAACTCGGAAGCAACAGTATTGCATGGGGGTTGCGGGCAAAATTGTCCGTTATGTCCGTAGCAAGAGGAATTAATGTACGAAGTGCAATAGGTGTGGCAAGACACCCTACCGCAGAGAGAGGTCCAACGCACGTGAGTTCATAGGCGACGTAGGAGTGCCGAGCCTGACAAAAACATGACAAGGAGGGTTGCGACAATACCAGCAAAGGCAGGATGTGAAATGTATTGTGACATTGCCCCAGAGCAACCCCCACACGACCAGCCTTGAAGAAATTGAATGAACAGGATGTCAAATATGCAAAAGCAGTCACATACCACTACTGATTGGTGTGTATGCCTGGGGCGTGTATAGCGCGAATTCCAATGCACTATTTGGAGTCAGATATCCTGGCGCACGGGGAGCGTTTGGGCCCTGGTCACCCCAAATTCTTAGGTTGTACTTTGCTTGTGCCAGCGGTAAGTTGGGATGCGACGTCTGGTAAGTGTAAGGGTCCCAAATGACACTGGTAGCGGTTCCAGGTATTATGCCGTCTGTGGGACCAACAGGATATGTGTTCCCGTTCTCGCACACGGCCGACACCGTAAGATGGGTTGGAGTTGCTAAAATGTAGCTGAAGTTCCAACCGAAGGTGATGAACTGACTTGGAGCAATCTTGTAATACGAAGTTGACTGCTGCGGTGGTTGAGTGATCGTAATAAGACCAGCTGGGGCACTCTGAGGTATCGTGGGCATAGCATTGGAGCTTGTTGTCCCTGTCTGTGAGCCCGTCTGCGAACCCGTCTGAGTGGATGCCTGCTGTCCACCACCTGCCTGCCCGCCACCTCCTTGATTTCCATTGTTTTGACGTTTTTCCAGCATCTCCAACAAGTCGTCCATGGGCAATAATGTGCAAAGGGTGACAAAGGAACGGTAAGGAAGAGAACGAGTTGCAAGAATGAGCGGTAAATTTGACCGAGAGGTGGTTTGACAGGACCCGAAAAGGGCGACATTGCCACACTTTGTACCGATTTCCTATTGGGGACTAGTACAAGTAGGAATTACACGGAGTCGTCATTTCATTCCTTTCCCTGTGTCCGTTGAAGCCTTTCAGACTACCATCATACGAGGAAGACCGTGACACATTGGGTAGAAGTAGGCGAGTGTGCTACCAGCCACTGTCCAGGTGCATGTCCGTCCATGACAACGCCGTACGCATTTGGACGTAATTGAGGGCTACTATCACCGAGCAACGGACTTGTCTCTTGACCCTCAAGTGTCTGCGATGTTCGACGAAAGTCAACCCCCGTCACCCGACCAAGCACTAGTGTCTCTCCCACATCCAGAGCATGAGTGGCGGCCCATCCTCCACGCTTCGAACCAAGTCGTACTGTACAACCCCACTTCACATGCACTTACAATACACAAATCTTCCAGTGTACCAGAACGGACCACCTTCCCCTGCCCTTACTGCCGTCGACCACTCCCTCCAGATTTTGGCCTCGAAGATCAAGATGCTGAGGAGGATCGTGCACACAAAGGACCATACTCTCGAGCATCGAACTACTTTCAATTGTTGGCTATGTCCAATGAGACATCGCGCCCCTCCAGTCCGCCGTCCCTGGAAAGTGGTAGTGCACGGTCTGCGTTTCCAAGAGAAACGTTGGCAGAAGGATACTTTAAGAAGTTCTTTCAAGAAGAATACCGATTGGGTATGGGTGCCAACGGCAGCGTGTATCTTTGTCAGGTCGGTAATGGCATTAAGTGTGTGCTCTGCCTTATTTACCGAATGGTAGCACATGTTAGACGGTAACCCGCTAGGTATGGATCATATTTCTTGACGAATTGTTCGACCAATCTCATGAACTGCATAGGGCATTTTGCGGTTAAGAAGATTGCGGTAGGAGAATCTCACTCATATCTCTTGAGCATCTTGCGTGAGGTTCGTGCAAGGATTCCTCTCCCAGTGAGACGCCACTTGAAGCGAGCTGAAAGATCCGTTTGTTGGAGACGCTCCGCCATCGGAATATCATTACATATCATCACGCGTGGCTCGAATCCTGCCAATTCTCTTCATTTGGTCCAAAAGTTCCAACGCTACAGTTGAGTATGATGGCATGATTTCGCGGTCGATAACTTGATATCTTTCTCAGCGTGCTCATGCAATGGGCGGAAAGTGGGAGGTACGCAGGTCAAAGGCCTTGATATCTTGTGGTTACTAATGAAATGATTGTTAGCTTGGACGACCTCATCGATCTTCGTTTAGGACGACCGTCGAAGTTACCACATATGCAATCAGTGTCATCGTTCCCCTCGGACACGCCATCCGCACGGATACGAGCATTCCGCGCCATGAAACGTGCACCGCCAGAGGAGCGCGAGCGTCTCCGCCGAGAAATGGAAAATAAGACGGCTTCCAAAATTCCCGGGAGACCATCATGGAAGGCCGTTCACCTTCTGAGTGCAGAAGAAGTCCAAAGTTTGTTTTCCGACGTGGTGGAAGGCCTAGCTTTTCTAGTTTGTGAAATGGTTTTCCCTTCTTGCCTTTACCTTACGCTCCTGGACAGCATAACAAGTCGATCCTACACCTTGATCTGAAGCCGGGAAACGTTTTGTTGACCCACGACGAAGGCGAACTTATGTAAGTGCACTTGAACCTTTCAATTGGCTCTGACACCCACTATGTTTAGTCCCCGTGCTATGCTTTCTGACTTCGGTACTTCTCGCGACATGCTTCAGTCTTCTGGGTCTCGTTCAGGGAACACTGGGACGTAAGTGACTATCAGTATGGTGGCGTTACCTTATACCTACCTGTCGAAGGCTTGAATATGCCTCTCCTGAATCCTTGCCTGCTCCACAAACCGGGTTTCTAAAGCAAGTCGATTCAAAATCCGACATGTGGTCTCTCGGAATGATTCTTCACAAAATGATATTCTTCCAATTGCCTTATCGCTATGCATCGGATGAGGAAGAGGGAAGCGCAGCTGATGACACTGACAAGCTGAATAAGCTAGAGAAAGAGATATTGACCTACTCTGGGTAAACAAAGGTTCCCGTCTCCCAAATGTGGGTGCACTGACCTCTTTCTTTAGCTTTAGAACAACACCGTCCTTATCTGCGACTTTCGAGTCTCGACGTCTTCCACGACCATTCATTATTCTGTTGGAGACCCTTCTCAGCGTCACGCCGTCTGGTAGACCATCATGTGAGCGGATTCTAGGGGCCATTCGAGAAGGCAGAGTACGTCCTGTATGTCGAGTATCCTGTAACTTTACTGACCATTCTCTAGTTCAATCCCGTCTCCCCGGCTCCTGATTCTCCGGGAACTTCTCTGATCCCAGTCCGAAGAACCTTGGAGGAACCTGATACCGATATCGTTTCCGATGGACCACTAGCCATCGCACCCGCATCAGAGACAGGCGAACAAAGTAGCCAAGATAACGTTGACTCAGGAAATGTTAACCCTGATACAAATGGCAAATCCCCACTCAAGCGTTTGTCATTACCAATTTCATCAGATACCATTAGACAGACATTCTCCAAACGCATTGTGACAGAGCTAACTCAGGCGACTGGACTGCGCATGACAAAGGATGCTTGGATAAGAACCATCAAAGCATGCATCCTTGCGGTCAAGGTACGGTTTGTCAAGGCGCTAGGTTACATTGAACTAACAGCTGTTAAGGCGATTTCCATCGTTTCCTTCTGGGATGTGATCCGCGCGCGACCTAGTCTATTGACAGTGTTGGTGGTGGCAGCTCTGGCAGATCCATTCTCAGAGCGACTCCAAGTATCGCTTGTTCTTGGAGTTGTCCATGTTGGTTTGGTATGGTTAGGAAGACGAGTCTGGTTGATGAATACCGGGAACCCCACATACTATTAGTGCATTAGGCTTGACCACATCGTTTTACCTTCAGTATAAGTAATCTACATGGTTTTACCGTAAGCCGTGTGGATCTTTAGTTCTCGCGATCTGGCAGCTTCAAGCTGTGGAGGGAATGATTCTCCTTCCATCGAATCTTTGGTCTGCCTACGGAGACTGCGCTTTCCTACTTCCCATATTCTTCATTTTGCATTTCGATCGAACCCGTCTAGCTACGATTATACCCGCGTAACACGAAGATGACGAGTGCCTCTAACGTTGAGAGGCTCACCGCGGATGGCCACGCGCGTTAGGCCTGAAACAATGAGCGACAGTGCGTCTGGATCAAAGAGGATGATTTAAATTCCATTCATCCCTCCCAGGCAGAAAACTCGCCCTGAGGAAAACACTGCGGCAAGGGACGGAACGAAGCATATAACTGAGCACGCACACGTATTGAGTAGAGGGTGCACTTGCGAATGACAGAACAGAGAACAGTAGTAATATTGTGTGTGTATGTAAGCAGTCACCAAGTGGACCAAAAAAGGAACCAACTTGGAACTCGACTACTCAAACACATGAATTCAAAGAAAGAGTTGCTTCTTGCCGCCCTCGGGATTCCCTTGGATCTCGATGATGAAGTATGGTCAACCATATGGGATGTCTTCCGTAGTGACACCATTCAAGGAATGCACCCGGTCTGTTTCTGACCTAGTTTCCCTCGCTGCGACAGGAAACAACGCAGTAACGCTTAGAGAACTATCTGACGCTATTGAAACATACCAGGGCACAGAGTATCTGGTTAGTGTGCACCAGTAGTCACCTCGCTACCCTAAGATCTTTCCAGGAAGCTTTGGCTGTTCTCCCTCCACTGCTTGCTTGCCCTGACGACCACGCTAAGCGGTTGGTCCGCGCTTGTGGCCTACACAGCAATGCAAAGGAAGTCATGATTGTGGTACAAGAGGCCATGGAAGAACTACAACGGTATTACCATGCTGGCGACGAAGAAATACAGTCAAAGCCAATAACCGCACCAGTACAAAGGTTTACTAATCTGATCGTGGTATGCACAAAAGGTCAGTAGTCTTTTTCAATCACCCCGGAGTTTGATGGTGACCCTGTTAACCAGCGATCCCACGTTTGAGGCTGGGGAAGAAGACTGCGCTTCAACTAGCGAGCCCTATTATAACCGACATTACTTCTCTCGTGCCATCTATTGCACAGGATGTCACTCAGTATGAAGGCCGTGTATTATTAGGTGAAACCGCCAGTTTGGTCAAGGATCTTTGTCTCTGGGCAACCGCGTCTGCCTCTGCAGATGACCTTGTGACAATGAAGGTTACTCCGATCACCTCCTGATCCCGCTTTGCAACTCACATGGTCGCGACTTATCCTTCTTCAGAGTATCCTTCGTGGTCTCCTCGATACCACGGTCGTGGCATGTGCATCCTCGGTACAGGCGTCGCTATCTGCCAGGGAGTTTGAACGCGTGTTTCCGAAGCTGACGGTGAAATCTGCCATCGAAGAAGGATGGGTAAATGGAGAGAATGTCATGGCAGATGTCCAGGTATGTGCGGGTAATTCCTGCGTTGCGCGCTGTAACCTACCGCATATTGTCAGGACGCTCTCAGAGTTCTGGAAGATTCTCGATGTCCGGAAATTCTTGAACCGAGATCAACCAGTGATCTGGTATATCTCGCGCATGCTAAACCTGTTATCCCGTTGTCTAATGCCGCGCTATCTCGCCTGTTCCCATTGCTCCTGAATTCATTACGGAGAAATATAGCAGTGGATGAATCCCTCTTTCTGCTCCTTAGATTTTTGACGCAAGACGACCCTGCGTTCGCAGATACTAGCATTCCGCCGCACATTGCGGATCCCCTCTGTACAGTGCTTTCAGCGTTGGCGAGCACCCACCTGGATGCTTTCATTCGACACTTGAATCTTCGCTTGGTTTCCTTGGTACTCACCAAGGTTCATTCGACTCTCAGAGTGGAAATCCTACTTAGGTTAACTGGAGACGAGGAGTTTCCTCAAATCCGCGGGCCCGCAGTGGGCCTTCTGAAAGAAGCCGTACTAGAAGCGCTTGGATCCCACTCCACTGAACCAAGCTTTTTCGCATCGCCGATGTTATTGCGGACTTTTGGACCTATATTGTTTAAGACAAACCCGCCGGATTTTCTCACCGTTGGTCATACAACGGAGGAACTGGAATGTTCCCTAGAGTTGCTACGAATTGCAGACTGCCTGTCGTTTTATTACATACTTGTATTGAGAGATCGCGAAAACAAGGTACGTTACACGCCCATCAGGATTACGGCCACTAATTCCTGGTCGAAGACAAAGGTTCAGGATGCCGACAGTATATTAAATGTTGAGAGATCCTTGCTTCACCCCTTGAGACAGTTCCTTCATCAGCGTGCCCACATGAAAGGTGCGAAGATCTCGCCTTTCCATGAGAAAATCTACTGGACTTCAAGTAGGCGAACTTCTGATGGCATTGTTGTCCCTGCAGGTAAGCCTTGAGCGGATAGATGATGCATTGGCCACCGTCAAAAACATCCATTAAGCAATGAAGATGTCGTACCTGATGACCTGATATACCGTATGCAATTCGCTACCCACGAACCAACCACGACTGTATGCGTTTGATGCCATCGCAATCGCCTAGTTTGGCCAGTCCCCCACGGCATGTCAACAAAGTCTTCTCGTAAGCTTTACTGGATGGAACTAAGTTGGCCCCTGAAGCTTGGAGGCCTGCACATTTCCGCCGAAGTTCATTGTGCCTTGTGGTAGTCTGATCCGATGGGACGGTTTCCGGTGGTTTGGTTGATTGCAAACGCCCTTGCTTGAGTTAACATCTTCAAGCAATATATTTGCCTCCGCAGCCCCTGGCCAACCGGTGCTTAGGGCGCCGTTTTCTTCTCATCGTTGGAGTAATATTGCGGCGCAAATGTTGTTCCATGTGCATCCGATCAGTTGGAGTGTGGGTCAAGGTGTGTTGACACGTTCCGATGCATCAAGATATCGTACATACATTCGTGCACTGATCATATGGTCGTGAGTATGATAAAACTAGGTATCCAAAAGAGCAAGATCAAGCAGGACGATATCCTAGATGGGGTCACCACCGAGCAGTCATTAATCAGGAACGGGGCGCCGGTGCAAAGTGTCGCGGATAATCGCGGACCACGAACCGCACACCCACGCCCTCTTCATCGTCACCTCGGATCTTCTAATCGAGTTTTTGGTAATTGAGCTCCAATCGACGAAGGGGATAATAAAGGATAGCGGCCAAGGGGAAGGCGACTTCGAAACCAATGTCACCGGTCTTTACTCCAATCGGACCCTGGAACCACACTTGGTTCATAGAAGGAACGATGAGACCGAATGAGAGGATACCAGCCCCAAGAGCAGCTGCACCCCATGGCAAACGGCTCGGAACATTCCATGCACTGCGATCATAGGAACTAAAGTCCCCCTTCCGGAAACAGCAGTGCTCGACGATAAGGATCGCAGCATATGCGCTAGCCCAGTACCCTATCAGACTAAGGAAGTCGGTGAGCGTTTCGTAGAATCGATGGGCACCGGCGATCGATAGTGGTAGTGAGCTGTCGTTATCGACAAGGTCAGCGACTAGTCACATCAAGGGACCAAATGAATGCACTCACATCGCTGTGCCTAAGATAGAGAAAACATATCGGGGAACCTTACTAAAGGAAGGAACCAGAACCTGGAAGTTGAAGCACATGGAGTAAAGTGTGCACGCGATATTCGCGGTCACGCTAAGACTTAACATGACCGTGAGGAATTTCCCAAAACCGCCGACTGGGCTGAGCATGGCTTCTAAAAGACCACCGATGTTGCCTGCTGCGCCGTACCCTTCATTCCAACTAGGGACGCTCGGCGCAGCCATAACTGCAGCAGCACCAAGGCACTCGAGCACGATCTAAGATACCAAAATTAACTTAAAGACCACGTGTACGGGGAAATGCACGCACGATAGGGACAACATACGAAAGATACGAGTACCAGAAGATCCTGTGACTAGGTGACGGGGAAAAAGGGTAAGCCTAACATGGACCGTTCCAAGTATAGAAACGCACCTAGAGACAGTGGGTTCATAGTACATCGTGAAGTCAGATGCCATCGCAGAATATGTGATGACAAAACCCGCGATGACAGAAGCGAAGTTGAGGACCTGTTGGACCGTGGCGGGGTTGGATGCAGGGGCATTGTACAGATGTTTTCCGCCAACACCAAGAGCGACGACGAAAGCGAGGAGTACGGGTGGCCACGCAAATCGCTCGTACCAATTCAATATTTTGTAACCCATGAAAGAGATCTGCATAATTATAGTTAGCCGCAGCAGTCACGAGGACGGAAGTGTACGTACAACAAGCGCGATGATGCCAATGATGACTATTCCGACCCTTCAGGTATCATGCGGTTAGGGACTGATAAGAATAAGGTAAACGCTTACGTCCAGCTCATGGTGTTGTTTGTGACACTAGATAGGGCTTGTCCCCCGAGAATACCATTGAGAATGTTGAAACCGCATAAACCGATTAAATTGAAAATAGCTGGTATCATGAGACCGTAGTATCTAGGGACGCGCGGTGAGCTATGGGAGAGGTATAGTCCAAACGATTGGGACTCACCCAAAACTATAACGCGATATAACCATTTGTCGCATTCCAAGTCGAGGGCCCCATGTGTTACTGAAACGCGTTTGAGATCGCGAGCGCCAAAAGTAGTCGGAGAGCACAGACGTACAAATACGCGGGAAGAGCACAAGCGACGAGGTTGAAGAATAAGATTACGAGGCAAGAATCACGGAGGCCTAGTTCAAACACGATAGGACCGAGTGCTCCGGTCGAGAGGCTGAATGCAGTCACATCGCGAACGCCAACAGAGTTCGGATGTGTACGCACGAAAGAATGTTGAAGTTCATGGAGAACCAGACGAAGAATATTTTGTAAAACTGGGTGTCGTTTCGTTGTTCATCCGCTACGGGGACAATACCTGGGGGTGAGGGTGAGGGTGAGATGGAGGCCAACGTGCTGAGGCAAGAAAGACAGACCTCGCTCCTCGACGCCCCAAGTAAGTAGGGCTTTAAACCGCGGGTGAGAGAAGAATCCAGTGGTCTCCTCGTCACGGAGAGAGACAACGGATTCGGTCCGTGAAGCAGCATCCTTCTCGACATCGATGGAGTGTTTCTCGTCGCGGGCGTGGTCAACCATGATCGACAGTCGGATAATAGAGAGGTAAGGATAGCAGCAGGATGAGGGATCTATATAGCCTGGCGGAGGCACCGGATGACCCCTGCTTCAGCTTTTCTCCCATCGGGACAAGGCAAATGATGAAGCAAATTACCAAAATATTCGCTTATCGCTAACCCGTTTTTGGCAACCCAGATCTGGTTCCTAATTTGGTAGACAGCTGGTCACGTGCACTTTTCGCACTCCGCTCTGTAACTCAGTGCAGCTGCAACACCGAGTGGACACCGAACTCGACGCGCGCCACGATGGCCACGGCAGTCGTGCAGCGTCCCTACCGCGGCTCACGGGTATCGTCTTTCTACCCTGTCAAATCTATACCGCCCCTCTCGTCTTTGGACAGTGCTTTCCAACTCCAAGAGTATATCTCGCTTCTTATTCGTCTTGATGTCCACGATGTCGATGCAATAGTCTCTTTACCCGGAAAGACCAGTCTCAAGGACCCAGATGAAAATGTCTCAGATATGTCCCAAAATGACACAAAACCAACTGAAGACGCCGAACGTAAAAACGAAACGTCGACTGTCGACCGTGCGTGTTGGATCCATGAACAGTTGCGGTGCGTTCGTTCTTCTGCACTTCGTTTGACCGTTGAACCCGCCCTTCAGTCGTCTCGCACAGGATCTTTCCCACCCCCTTATTACCTCGCTACAACAGGAATGTACTCGGAAATCCTGTCCGCAAATGAAGGCGGGTGAATGGCTTTATTTATGCGTTGCTCACGGGAACGATGGTGCCCTTGAGGTTTATCATTCATCCATCTTGGCAGGTCGGAAGTCCTGACAACCCTTCTTTAGCAATGCTGTGCCATTGATTACATCCTTCATACATTGGATAGTGCAACCGCTCTATTAAATTCCCCAAGAGCTTTTCCATCCCGGTAGGTGTCCTGGCCACCTTGTCTCCGACGATTAAACCCAATTTCCATCATGTTTCCCCATCAGGATCTCTATCCCACTAACCTCATATCGTCACTTTTCTTCGCTTGCTCGGCGGCTTGGCCGGATCTTTGCACACGCCTACTTCCATCATCGAGAAGCTTTCCAGCAAGCAGAAGTGGAATCCTCGCTTTACGCCCGCTTCTTGAAACTAACTAGTCTCTACGACCTCGTTCCAGCTGAATTTTTGGTGATACCGGAAAGGGCCATCCAACCAGACGGCAGAAGCCAGGAAGAGGGTGTCGAACCTCCCCGATTGCTTGCTGCAGGCATTCATCCTGAAAAGGACATTCCCAGCGATACAACTTTGGCGGAGCAGCCGCACTCTGCTGGCTCAATCGAGGGGCGTGTCCAAAATTTCTCCCACATGGAAGGCATAAATTCCATAGGAACCGAGAGTCCACGGAGGATGGGAAGGAGTCGCACAGACACGATGGTGTTTAATGAAGTTCACATCGTAGCCGAGGAGTTGGCAAAAGGCGAACCCCGTAATGAAGTCGAAAACAGCGTTGTAGATGCTCCTATGGTTCAGCCAGAATCATCCATGCAACGCCTATGGATCAGCGAGCCCACGGAGTTAGAGACTGGGGAAATTGACGATCCTCACGTGGCGGAAGAACCGCTACCAACGGTTCCAGGGTCACCCCCAGTCGACGAAGTCCCACTCATATCCCTAGGGGAGTCACCTAGCCATTCTGATCATGACCTACTTGCAGCCGTTCCATCTCCACCTTCGGACCCTACACTTCCCGTACCTGACGCGAAAGAAGAAGACCCTTCAAGTGCGGCCGCTACGGTTGCAATAGCAACACCTGAGGAAATCCAGGAAGCGGAGTCTCCGTTGAGTACACAAGCAGATCAGGAAAATGAACTTCCTACGGAGATCGATCCGTCAGAGACACCAGGAATCCATTCTCCGCAACAGGACCAAGAGCTGGACGTGCCTCAGATACAATTGCCCGAGGAACCGCCGCTTGCCAGTGAACCAGTTTCTGAGCCAATTGCATTAGAGCCTGAGGAAGTGGATGAATCCCGTTCTGCGCCCACAGTGCCTGAAGCTCAGGAGTTCTCACTCGACCTTAGTGAACCTCCACCTTCAGAGCCGGTCCCTCCAGAAAGCGACATCACTGATGAAGCTCAAGTCCACGATTTAGATGATAAGACATGACAGGGAAAGGCGTGGGGCTGTAGGTATTTGTGGACGGACCACGTTGCATTAATCTTTACTTACTATATCCAAGTGTTTTGCCTTTCATGAATTATGCGCGGTGCTCCGTCGTTTTCACCTACCCAATCCTGGCTCTTATCTATCATCTCCACCCCGCTTCATACATGTCCTGTGATTCCCTTGATAACTGAGCGTGCCCATGCTGCGATCTTCATTTTCAATTGCATTTGACTCCGCAACTGAGATATCTATGTAGGCTCCAGCTCTTTAAAAAGGTTATGCACTTCATGTGGGATTTCTCCGACGACGATCTATTGGACTTATTCCTTTTGCACTCCAATTCGCATTGGAATGGACTTGCTACTTGCGTCCGCTACACTGGCTAGGTACTGGTGATACACAAGACTGTCTAATTCAAAAGGAAGTAATTGATCAAAGACTAGGTCCAGCTACCCCATGTAGGAATCTCGATTTTATTAAGTCCCATATAACCGTTTATGGCGACAGGAGTCTTCCAGGGGAACTGATCTCCCTAGAACCCATCCTCCACCGATATGGCACCGATGAACGTCAAGGTTCATACGCCACTGCCACCCAAACAACTCCAGTACTCGAAATCAAGTTATTATTGAGTAAAACGGCTTATGAACACCGAATTATCAAAAAGAAACCAGAGATGCACGTTAACACATGACAGGGAGCAACCTGGGGTCCGTTTAGTACAAAGGCAGTCCCTCATACGATAATCCAGCGTCCTTCATCAAGTTTTGGATAAGCTTCATCGCTTCCAGCACTCGTTCTTCGTCCAGGCGTTTACCGACCACCTGCACGCCAATTGGTAATCCCTCCATCGCCGACGCATCATACATCCGATAATTATTCCTCTCGATTGCGTTTCGCGGACGGAAAGACGAAGGGAGCATGTCACTGTCCTTACTGACCCTAGTGATTGGCATGACGCCCGAGCTGTAATCAAGCTTGATGTCGGCTAGGTTCAGAGTTCCATTTGCAACGAGAGATAAGCTCGTCCCTTACCAAGTTAAATATGAACGTGTATCCGCATGCCTTCCATCCATGTCGCATGCCCCTGTGAGGAACGGCGGGCAGAGCGTTTGGAACCGTGAGGATAAAATCAACGCCATCGTCGCCCAATGAGCCCTCCACTTGTGTTCCGCGCCATACCTTGAACCATCGGGCACGGTAATCTTCCCGTTGTGCGATCAGTGCATAATACTCTGCCACGGTTTTCTCGCGAAAACTTTCCACGAGACCCGCATAGATCGAATCCCGACGGAAATATCGGAGGTACCACACGTAGATCTTCATGATAAAGCGTGGGAGCCTCAGAGCCCGCAGAGCGGGGATCATTCCTGCGTCATTGCCTTCAAAGGAACGGAATGGCTTTGAGACCGTTCTACCCCCGTCAGCCATCAGCAGCTGGGAGGCGATTTGTAGGCCTTCGTATGGGCTAGGTGAGACCCTGGACTTCCGGTCAATATCCCCGCATGATTCTGACCGAGGTGGAATGCCTACAGCGTGACGACTTCGTGGCCATTCTGTTTCAGTACTTCGATGACCATTTTCAGTGCTCTTGAGCATGCCGGGGAGGGTGCAACGACACCTGGTAGTCATGGTCACGATTGCACCAACTTATCACGATGGATAGCCAGGAGCTCTCACCATCATCCCACAGTACACCCCATCTAATTGGTCGGTCGAGGGGTAAACGGACTTCCCGCCATGGGATATGCAGCACCTTCCCACGTTATATTAACCTCATTAATACCAGGTATAACTGCCAGGGCTTACTGAATGGTCGTACTCCCAAGGCTTCATCTGAAATACGGCTCGCCAAAATGTTTCGAGATCCTCAAGCGTCTTAGCCATGGGACTGCAGGTACCAGGGACTCCCTCCTGACCAGGGACAGTCGTAGCATTCCCAGTCTTCAAAAATCTATGCATGCTCGATTTAATGGCGAAGACACCCGAGTAATGCGAGGGAATTCTGACGCTTCCCGCCACGTCAGTGCCGACGCCTATTCTCGAGCCACCGAATGCAAGAAGTGCACTTTCGCCACCCGAAGATCCACCAGCGCTGTAGCCTTTCTTGTGAGGATTTTCCGTGGTGCCGAATACGTCGTTAGCGGCTTCGAAAGACAACATCGTTATCGGCACATTCGTCTTAACGTAGGGAATCGCGCCTGCATCACGCAAAAGTCTCACAAGGGAGGCATCGTGAGGCATGGGTCTCTTAGTGAACGCAGAGTACCCCATCGAAGAATCGAAGCCTTTAACAACGATCATGTCCTTGAGCGAGACAGGGACGCCGGCGAGGGGGGCAGACCGATTCGCCGTGCGTGCCCATATCTCTGCATCAGCTATCATCACCTCGGTGAGGCAGTTAGTCTGTGCAGACGCTTGTAGTGCCCGCTTGGCATATGCTGTAAGGATGTCCGCTGGGGAAAGGGAGGATGTCTGCACGGAGTGCACGATAGACGAGACAGGTTGAGAGAGGATTTGCTTGTCTTGTTGTGATAACGGTTCATGGTATATCTTCGGCAGGGACGCTATTCGGTCCCTTCGCTCAAGTTGTTTATCAAAACTGTCGGGCAGCCATTTGATTCAGTGCGGTACAGTGTTGTAAATAACACTTACCACGCATGCCTGTGAGCAAAATATGAGAAGAGCATGTTGAAGTGTAAAGAATAGTTTCGAAGAGCGTGGAGCGCAGAGATGGCGAAATCGGATCCAAAGAGCTATCCAATATCGGAGCTAGTATATGCTGCTCTTGTTAGACAAACTGACCAGCGTCCCCTGCTGTAATTCTGTGGCCAATGTGTTAGTAGTAGATGCGAAGACTCGACGTCCAAAGGGGGTCAGGGGCAAGTTTAATATCGCTGGGAAACACCTTCCCGTTGCAGACGCGCAATGATCTGTTGCAAAAACTAAGGAGTTTGCCTGCTTCATTAACTGCAGGGAAGGATGGGCCCAAAGTCAAAGAAAAGAGCTGCCCCGGCGCCGGTGGTAACGTAGTTTGTCTCTGAACTAGATCAGTTCAGTCCTTACGTTTTCTATAGCATCCATCGAAAAAGCAAAAGGTGCAACCAGGCAAGTATTCGTCCAAGCCTGGCCAGCGCAAGGCGAAACCTCAAGATAAAAGCAAGGGAAAGGAGAGAGCTTGCGAAAGAAAAACAATTGCTATACCGAACGTTGCCGATACAGAAGACAGCGACCTTTCTGAGGGAAATGTCGAGGAGTTCGGCGATGCTGTCGGTTTTCTAAGCACTTTGGATCCAAAAGCTATTTCAATGTAAGAAATTAGATCATCCTTTCATTCGCAAGGCTTGATATCTTACTCAGGAGCAAAAAAGAAACCCAACAATTGCGCCAACTACACAAACCCGTTCGTAAACTGAGGGACGACGATTTACCGTCAGTCGATTCACACGACGAGGCAGAGGATTCATGGAGCTCGGGTATCGATGAATCTGCTCAATCACCAGACATGACCGCTTCCGAAGAAGAATCATCTGATGAGGAATATGCAGGCTTTGATTCAGACTCAGATGCTGAGATGCCCTACGAACGGGTCCCAAGAAAGCGTGATGCTTCTGTTGAATCGGATTCTCGCCAGCGCATACCAGGCCTGCCCATCAAACTCGCAGATGGACGCATACAGGCCACTGGCAAGGTGACCACAACTGCTGTGCTGTCTGACGACGAAGACGAAGACAGTGAAGACACTCCGTCTCATGGAGCTTTTTCAGAAGAAGCGAAGCAAACAAAGGACGTATCTACTGGTGCCCTCTTTGGTCGGCCTGCTGTAGTGGATGTGATAGGCAATAAATCACGAATGGCCAGGATACAAGGTGCTAAGGAGCAAATCGCAAGCAGTTGTCAAGAGATTATAGCAGACCCAGAAAATAGCGTGTGTCGGCCGGATTATTTCCTAATCTACTTGTCTAATTTTCTTCTTAGTTGGGGCTTCTTCGTCGCTTGCATGCCTTTTCACTGGAAAAAGTTACATCATCATCACATCCCGAACCTGTTGTAAATGATGCTGTCATTCGGAAATTGGCATTCCTGTCCCAATTATCCGTATTCAAGGATATTATACCTGGATATCGCATACGTCAGCTGACAGAGAAGGAGAAGGCGGAGAAAGTCAGCCAGATGGTTGCTCGTACACGCGAATGGGAACAGGGTCTTGTTATCGTGTATCAGTCCTACCTCCGTTCTCTTGAAGGCGCTCTGAAAGGTAAGTACAAAATTCACCCCCGCAATATTGTCCTAACTCCCACTAAGCTAAGGACGATTTGTCCGATATTGCTCTGAAATGCATGTGTACCCTTGCCACAGACGTTACACACTTTAATTTTCGAGTAAACCTCATGAAGTGCATTGTGGCTCGCCTGAGCAAGAAGACTTTGGATGAGGTAGTCTTGTTTTTGCAATCGTCCTAAACCCCCGATATTAACGCCGTCGCTAGTCGTTCGATCTTTGTCTCAATACCCTAATCGGGATTTTCCGTAATGACTTGACTGGAGTTCCATCAATGGAAATCGTCCAATTATTGAATCGAATGATCAAGGAGCGCCACTTTAATGTCCACCCGGAAGTCCTTACGTGTCTATTGCACTTGCGACTCAAGAGTGAATTGCATTTGCGAGCGTCGGATACGAAGTCCGACAAGGAGCAGGCCGAAAAAACTAAGACGTACTCCAAGAACCGAGCCGCAGCCCGCCGTGCCAAAGGTAAACCCACCGGTCAGCCGCACTTGAGCAAGAATGCGAAGAAGGTCCTCAAGGAAAAGAAAGAAATTGAAAAGGAGCTACGCGAGGCAGAAGCAGAAGTAGACCAGGAAGAGAGGGCAAAAACAGTACGTGACTCAAAATGTTGAACTCATCTGGGTACCAACTCCTGGGGACAGCATACGGAAACTCTAAAACTTCTATTTGTGTTATATTTCCGAATCCTTAAAAACCCTCGTCGGACACCTCTACTACCCGCTGCGCTAAAGGGTATCTCGAAATTCGCCCATCTCGTTAATGTTGACTTCTTCAAGGACCTGATGCAGGTTCTAAGAGGCCTCATTACTCGAGAATCCACTGATGAAGACAATTCTGACGCCCCAGATGAGCAAAGTTCAGAGTATGCCACGGATATCCAACATCGCTTGCTTTGTATTGTGACCGCATTCGAGCTCCTCTCCGGTCAAGGTTCGTGTTATTATAGTTCCTTGGTAATCGACCCCTGACCTTGTTATGCGCCTGCAGGCGAGGCTCTGAACATTGATCTCAGTGACTTCGTCAATAGCTTATACGCCATCATACTTCCTATCAGCTTGCTCCCGCAGATCGATAATCCTCCCCTCACCAGGTTCATCTCGAACTTCCGATCAGCCAAGCCTCAAACTGTCGCAGATATGCTTTTCAGAGCTCTGACGATTATTTTTTCTCCGCGATCTGCAGGTGGCATGTCCATAACTTGGCGGTCTGCCGCGTTTGCGAAGCGTTTGTTAATCGCGTCGCTCAACTGGCCACCGAGCGTCACACTACGCGCCCTTGAATTTGTCGAGGCATTGCTTTCGAAAGATCCAAAACTTGAAGCACTCTTATCCACGGAAGACCGGAGTGCAGATGGTATCTATCTGCCAGAGATAGACGATCCACAACTTAGTCGTCCGTTTGACACGTCGTTCTTCGAACTCCTGTTGTTGCAACAACACCACTACGACTCTCGAATACGAGAAGCAGCGCAGAAGCTTTCTAGGTACACTAGCACCTAATATATTCATATCACCCTGGAGAATGGAAGGTCTGTACCATTTTTTGTAGCCGCTTATTTTAGATAGCTTCTCTCCATGGCCAAGGTCAGTCAACAGGTCAGAACAAATTTATTAGCACCGCAGCAAGGCCCTTATGCAGTGACTTCCAATTTCAAATCTGGCCATTGGTGCAGTCTGCCGTCATCTCCCCATCCGTCATCCCTTTGCAAATTTAACAGGTGTTGATAAGGTGTGTGAGAATTCCCGTGGTGCATTAAGCAGGTAAGTCTATATAGATCACGGCTTCAGCGTCGCAACACGTCATCGTTCGAATCTATCCTGAAAGGGGAGTGTTTCATGGCCTTTCGAGTGAATGCTACCGTCGAAGTAAATTTAATAGATTCTATTACCCTCACAGTCATGACTTGGATACCTCAGATCTAAGGAAGACATTGTGTGTCCTGACTACAATGACTTTTGAAGGACTACATGGCTCTAGGGACTGCCGAAGCTACCGTACCACATCCTGGGCATCCGAAAAACACGTAGCCCTGTTCCTGACTACAACAAAATACCCTTAAAATGAGCTCGTCGACAAGTAAGACCACAAGCATATGCATTCTTGATGAGGCAACACCCAGCCTGCAGAAAATGCCAGGAGTCCCAATATCAATTCATTCCATGAGTAGCCTTGGGGAGTCGGGGCACATCTTCCAAGGCATTCCGAACCCCCGATGTCCACACTCCAAGCTCTTTTTCCAGCTGCACTATTATACTCCGCACACTCTGACCAACCTCACCGCCCTCAGTGTCGCGGCCGAACCCGATCATCAGTTCCTTCCTGGCACGCAGGTGTGTCTCGTAGGCAGCTTTCAACCTCGCAGGTCCAGTTGGTGGGAATGACGACCCGTTTTTCGGGGGCGGCATTGGCGGAGACGGTTCATCCACAGCCAGGAGTTTCCCGAGTTCGGCGAGTGCCACCGCTCGAACTGGATGTCCCTCGGTAAGGATGGTAGTTAACCCAGCTGAATACTTCCCAGCTGTCCGAATGGTTTCGTCTAGTGTGAGTTGTGTGAGTTGTGACGAGAATGACGATAACAGTAACGTTTGATGAAGCTTCAGAAGCGCTAGAAGAGGGTGTGTGGATGGCGTCATTCCGGCCGATATGAGGACTGGGATGATATTAGAAGTCAGCTGCTTTGCTTTGTGATGATCTGTACTCCGTCGTTAGATAAACAAAACTGATAAATGTACCGTGTTGTACGTACCTATAGACTGCAAATTCGTTGCCTTGTCGAATGCTTCTTGCCCTATACGAGCTGCGTCTATTAACGCGTCAGGACCAGTTAATGCCGCTCCACAAATCGTGCAGCGAGATATTCGCTTCTCTGTCACTCGATTAATTGAGCTATTCCGTCATTTCGTCGGCGTTCACTCACCTTCCGTTGGTATTGAACACGTGCCACCACAGGACCTGGGGCACCACACCATTTCACGCACGTCTATCGTGGATTCCATACAGGCTTTACACTGGCACTGGAAACTGTAAGTCTCCCTAAGTGCATTCTGACGCAAGTCCCTCGGAAGTGTAGTGTCTATGTAAGACATTAAAACCTGATTTCGAGTGAGAAATCAACAGCAAAAATTGTTGGTTCACTCATACCTCTTCACCTGGCATAATATCCTTTAGTGTTATTACTTTCATAGCTGGCTCTTTCTCTGCCTTGGTTCGGCCGCGAGGAAACACGACAACCACGTTTGGAGCGCAAGAGTGGTTAATAAGCGCAACCAGCGGCGAAACAGAGACACCAATAGGGGTTAATGACGGTGAAGTCAGAGCGACTGTATTGGTAATGAACTAGAACATCGTTATAGAAACAATAGAAAACCTAGATGCGTTCTCGACTTGCCCGTGAAATTAAGTCCACGAGGTCGGCGGTAGACATGATCCCATATTCCTCTAGTTCTGCCGGTGAAGATAGACCAAGGTAACGTACAACGGCCTGCGCAAGGTGAGTATGTGCATCAACCGCCGACGGTTGAATAATTTTTCTATCTACGAAGATGTGTTACCACTGGCCCAAATCCTGGAAAGGACAAACATACTGGACTGCATGGCCCGGATCTCCTTGGCCTGACACGTGCGTCAGCCATGATCATCCGAGAAGATCCCGTCGATGAAAACGCATACCCAAATACTGTTAGCGCCCTTCCGCTTTATCTGCCACAAGATCCTACCCAAACACCGCACGGCGTCACTGGGTATGGATACCGTATCAGAAGGTGCTGAGGCAGCCCAATTCTGAATCGAAGAACACTCCAACTTGTGCATTGACCAATCATCATTCTGGCACGCCTTTTCATATCATCAGGACAGGCGTTATTTAGTTTCCAAACCTGGGCCAATGTGGTGAAAAGAGATATTGCTGGTACTTACAGGATTACAGTACCACACCTGGCGACATTTCGTACACCGCTTTAGTCCAGAATCCGGTGACCCAGCACAAGCGGAACAATACGAGGTAAGGTATGAAGTGGAGAGAGAGAACACGTATGGCCGTAATGATAGGACTGTGGTGCCTGTGTAGCCGTCAGTTATCAAAGAGAATACAGGAACATTACACTCACCGGGCCGTATGACTGAAGAATCTTTGCTCCACAAACCACGCCCAGACTGCCCAGACTGCTTAATTTCGAGAAAGGAAGGAAGGTTCTTGTACATGCCACTTTCGTAGGTGACAGGTGTGTTTGCGCCTTCATGTGAAGGTGTCCCTGTTGTTCGATCAGATGTAGTCGCTGGAACGCCCATTCCTGTGGTTTCTTGGGGAGGCGTTACAAGACCAACGGGTTCGGTCCGTGGCACTCTTGCGAACGCGTTACCTGACGATACAGGTACATTGACATCCGAAAACACTGCTGGCAATGATGCTTGTGGGTAGGTGCATGTGGTAGCTTGAGGTGAAACGGTGGAAGTGGGCACCGGGGACTCGGGTAGAACACTCTGCACAGAAGATACGTACGATTTCCCTGATTTTTCTTGCTTCCTGTATTTCAGATCAGCGAAAGACATGATCAATCGTCGAGGTGGTCGAGATAAAATGCGAGATCACTGGGTTTGGCATTGTGTACGATCACCCAAATGAACATATAGTAACGGATTCCAAGCATAAGTACTGAAAGAGAAACGACGCGCACCATCACTGCTCGAACTAGAACATGAAATTATTCATCCACTATTGGCTACATACACTTTCGTTCGCATCCTGAACGCTGAACGCCGGACACAACATACACAACAGTATCATATTACTAACATCACTGGGAAATGCTCATCAAGCTTCCCACAAAGGTCAAGATCTGGTCCACCAAATCGTCAGCAAAGAACCATCAGAACATGGTACGGACACAACGCCGACTTACCAAACGGGGTCTGACATCTACAATATCCTCAGGAACGAGGAAAATTAACGCGTTCGTTTTTCTCGCAATGGAAATGGCCAACTTGGCTATACCCCCAGGAATCACAACTAAGAAAGCAACCGAAGCGGAAGAATGAAGAATACATACCGTTTTGTCTCCGGTCTTCGTATGGGCCGGACTCGCTAACATTGATGATCAACGCTGGATCAACGATTCCTGGCCTTAGCCCCTCGAGCACGTTGAGGAAGAACAGGCCGGTGGTGAGGGAAGGGTCCTTGAATGACCGAATGGGCCGGACGCCAGCCTTCCCCTTTTGGGCGGTGGTATTGGCCCACTTGAGCATCTCCGTGTCGCTCATAGGTCGGCCCGATCCAGAGAGCGACATGAGGGTCTTTGTGATATTCATCCTGGGATAACGAAAGTTAAGTTTCACCACGTACCAAGGATATGGAACCACATATGACAGCGGTAATTCTCACCTCATCAATTGCCAGACGAGACCCAGAACGAGCGTCCTCTGCCCATCCACGATGTCTGAACCCTGGATCCCCACGAGGTGCATTCCATTCTGTTTTCCTAGTTCGACGGCATAGTTTGTATTTTCCACCTGCTTGAACCGGGAGAGTGTGCTTTGGTTCGGCTTAACGCCGATATCTTCCTGTTCCTCGTCCTCCATCATCGAGGGGGGTGGAGGCTGTGCACCTCCCCTGGGCTTCGACACGCGCCGCCACACCACAGAGCCTGGAAGGATCTTGTCGAACGCTTGTAGAATGATCAGACCATCCTTGATGTTCTCGAATAGGTTGTACACTCCCGGCTCGACACCGAGAGAGTTGAGCCATAGAGTGAACACCCGCGCTTCCCTTTCGCCTTCTGCGTCAAAGTCCTCAACCACGCCATAATCCTTTGCTTCCTGCTCGTCGAGTGGATCCAGACCGGGCCAAGTGTTGAAAAGATTAGCAACGAAGGCCAAGTTCAGGCGGGGATTTCCAGAAACCAAAGACGAGACAGTGAGGTATTTCCTGCAGTTGATGGCTGCCGCGTTCTGAAGTACTTGCTCTGCACGTTGCTTGATGTCCCTCGTCTGGAGAGGGGAAAGAGAACACTCTTCGGGCTTGAGTTGGTGGAGAAGGACAGTGTAGTTCTCGCCATCGCAGACATCGCGACTGAAGTTGTTCACTCTGATATGTAGCAAATGGTGAGATCGGTTGCCTCAAGAACTCGGGAGAGCTCGTACCTTCTCTTTGACCCCGCAGCTTTCAAGTGGTAGTTGAACCAACGTAGCAAGATTTGGTCTGGGGTCAGGCGAAGAAGATCATCGATAGTTTCTCCATCCTCGCACAAGCGGTAGAGCTCCGGATGAAGTTTGATATCGACCTGTGCAAGGAGACCCCTACGGATGATCTGCCAGATGAGTCCGAGAATCAAGTGTTCCCTCCCTTCTGAGATATCCGAGGAACCAATATTGACGACAGAACAACCAATTGCTTTGGTGGAGGTGATGACAATGTTATTATTTTCTGTGACTTGGAAAGCGTTGAGCGGCTTGCGAGCTGTGGGTATGTTCAATACACGGGTGTCGATAGTGTCTGGTACGGAATCGTTGATGAGTTTACAGAGGATCAGACCATCTCGACATTCATCGAAAATCTGCATAGTAGCCGTCGGAATGGGGAATCGTGACCCAACCTCTGGGTCATTTTCAATGATCTGAGGCCTGTGTGAATGTCCAGCATCGCGCTAGGGCAGATATACTCACTCCATTGATGTGATTCGTAAATTCCATCCGTTCATCTTCATTGATCGTATGGCTAACGTTAGCATTTGACCCCTTGACCACCATTCTCCCAGCCCTTGTAGGTAACACCGAAGCCTTGTTCTGGGTTCGTAGCTTGACGTTGAGCTAGGACAGAGAGTTGAGCTACTGGGCGTATATGAAATGACATCATTTGAGTCGGGGCGTACCTCTACCCAGTCTTCAAGCTCAACTTTGCCACTGGCATCGACAGAGACGTGCTTGAGTGTCTCTCGCGCTTGATCATAAGATTCTCCGCTGTTCTGCAATGCTTGCAATACAGAATTCTTATTTATGCGGCCTGGAGTATCTGTATGGATCGCGCTGCGAAACGATTCGATAAGGATAATCCAAAGTATCCAAATGGAAACACACTTGAAACTATTAATGAGATCGAATATCTCATCTTGAGTGACTTCTGGGTATTTCTTATGTAGTCTGAGCGTTTGCATCGGGGACGATGTTGCAGTGGGTGGTGGTGAAGGAGATGCAAGCGGTCGCGGAGGGAGATTTGATCTCAGAGTCGGGCGCCACTGCGCTGACTGGCTGTTGCGAGTTCGCATCACCATCGTCGGTCTCAAACAAAAGGTATGTCGCTGGTCTGTAGGTTTCAACTCTGTTCTTATAACTACTACGCAGCAGATCCCTAATTACTGACGTGGGTGCACAGCTGACACTCCGGTGCACGCCTTTGTTCTTATTGGCTCAGGGTAGGGTTTGGGGCATCTCGACCGATACCAATGTCAGCACTGTACTGCGGATGCTTACCTCGATGCTGTGAACCTGGCACCATCATCCTCACATACCAAACCTTAAATGCTGCGCATTTAGAACCAAGGCAAGTGGCTTGAGACGCTAAGATACAAACTTATAGTTCTATCGAGTTTGGTCAGGCTCTGTCAAGACGTGCTACAATCACTGCCAATCTTTCGGTCTCTTTCGAAATGTTTCTCTAGCATTGCGCTACGGTCCTACCTTTCCATTGACACTCACCCATAGTTTGGCCGAGGTTTTCAAATCTACGTTATTGTCCCTGACTGTCCCTTCGACTCAGGAGTTAGAGCAACTTGGTTCGGGCCGCCGTGTATACTCTGCAGCTGTTCCGTTACCTTGTTTCAGACATCTCATCAGACGGCATACCGGGATGTACCCCACATCTGAGGAGCAGACTCAAAATTGACGAAGTTTTGAATTAGATCTGAAGGCTACCCGAAGGCACTTATCCTTATAAGGGGTGGAATCCACTGGATTCCACCAGCTAGTGCTTGTCCCATTATCTGATTGGCACCAGACTTGCTTGCTTAATGGATACGGTCGGAGAGAAGGCACGATAAACTAAAACTTGATAGATCCTAGGTCGGAGGATGTGCGTAAAGTGACCCATTCTGCAACGACAGTAATTGATCCATACTGGTATGGAAACGATGATACAGTGGCTGGAGCAAGGCGTCTACTATATCAAGAATGCAAATTCCCGAAGTGGAGGCTAGTGCTGGTGAGATAATCGCATTTAGGATTAGTAACGTACTTGCCTTGTAACAGCACACCTCTCTTGGTGATCAGTCGGATCGGGCCCACCCATCAGGATCGAGAAGCACCAACCGGTCTTGCGGGATAGGTGGACAAGGATGTGCTTCAGTGCTGGACCACATTGTTGTATGTTGCTATGGAGTTGGAGATGATGAGCACAGCCACCGCCGTGATCCGAGAGATGCACTTACCTTTGGCGCGTTTCTGCGTCAAGCTCAAGGTGGGCTTGATCTTCGTTCTCCAAAACCGGTGTGTTGTTCTTACTACTGGATTGCTCGCTATGGATGCGCATGACTTCGTCTTGGATCTCTTGGGACTCGTCCTTGAATTTTTTCTCAAATTTTCCGCGAAGGCTGCATATATCATGTGCCGGTGAGTTGAGGGATTCGTCAGGCTTTACCCGCGAGGCGTAATACATCTTGGAATATATCTCCACCGGCTGTTTCGCACAGCTCTTACCTTTTATTAGGTCGTCGAAAACATTCAAGGTCTTCCTGTTGGTAGACCTATTCATCCTGCCTTTCGAGTGCCAGCGTAGCCACTGTCGTATTTGCTGCACAAGCAGTGAAGGGTTAGTACCTCGATCTGATCTGTATGATGTTACTTACCTCTCGCCGTTTGGACAGAGCTTCCGTGAGAGTTTCTTCTTGCTCGCTGGTCAACAGCGCGTCGACTGGGACATACATATCCCTGCTCTGTCGATTGATGCTATCCGCAATGCATATTCGCTATCATTTGCAGGTACTTTGTACATAAGTAGCTGTGTATTTCTTGCGCTTGATAGATGCATGGGGAGTCCTGGTTCCCCAGTACTGACCTTGTGTAATTGTATCTTACCGTGAATCAAACGAGATCCCGCTGATAATACCTATTCCACTAGAGAGCCGTCGACGACGGCCAACACCTTGTTCACAAAACCAAAGTACTATACACACGTTTAAACACCTTCTTCCTATAACGCCGCTTAGCCAAACATTCAGTGTGGTCAGTGGGAGCGACGAGAGAGTCACAGTCATCAAACAACAGTTCCCCATCACTCCTGCATATACGTTCACTGATTACCTCTCCCAAGCACAAACCTTGAGCACAGCATCCCAGAGCCCCGTCAGGGTAACTGGCACTATTTAACGCATATGTCGCAGAAGATCTGTTGGCGGAAACGCGACGACAGGAATCCGGACGACACCGTCGAGGAGACGGCTTCGATTCAAACTCGACGCTCCCGTACGTAGGTTCGTAGGTACGACTTATATACGATGTACCTCGTGTGGTGTGCATGTACGCTTCGATCGTATATTACATACTACAACAAGATCCACCATCCGCCTTCTATATACACGACTTCGACGAGCGTTTGTTTACAAAGCATCCCAACGAACATCCACGGAAAGAAAATGATTGACTGGATGGAAGAATGGGATGTATTTCAGACAAGCAGAGAAATATAATGAAGAAAGAGGCAAAAGTGTAGATGGCATGGGTACTATCACTTGACCGGTATTGCAAAATGAAAACACCATGTCTCATAGCTACACAACCACATAAGTAAGTATTGTACAAATTACATAGGCAGGTAGGGGACCATGTATGAAGGAACTTGAGATAGA
>Ga0307518_10000331_pt1 | contig 35512 bp, 17 predicted proteins | sample 25_EM_MG_FD_203889 | JGI IMG/M metagenome (GOLD analysis project Ga0307518, IMG submission 203889) | Populus trichocarpa ectomycorrhiza microbial communities from riparian zone in the Pacific Northwest, United States - 25_EM | ecosystem: Host-associated > Plants > Roots > Unclassified | place... | reverse complement strand
AGAATGTTTGTTATCAACAAATTTATCGATTGAAAAATTTCTATTGAAAGCAATAAATTTGTATCAACTTTCAACTCTGAATAATTTTTAATATTGTGTTTATTTTCAACTGTTTTATCAACATTCACCTTGCAGTATATATATCGGAAGAATGTTGTTTTATTTTCAACTGCTTTAATTTTTAATATTACTATTAATTTAATATATTTTCAAATAAAAAATATTTTTAAAAATAAACTCTATCATTTAAAAAACAGCTTCTACCACAATGTCAAACACTACCTAAATATTACCATCCACAAACATTAGTTGGTAAATTTTTACCAACTGCAGTTGATAAAAATTTACAATGCCTGAATATCAACAAAAAATTTTAGATGAAAAAAAATTATCAACCATTTTCTTAACGTTACCAACTTACCTTGCACTTGCTACCCACTGCATATTTCTGTAGTGCTTGGATACTGCTGCATGCATCAAGCATATTCAAGGAACAAACCCTTGGCATAGTTACAATTGCCTAGTCAAATGCACAAGTTTAATTTGAATGACTGGAGGATCAATATGGTAATATTGATTTCGGAGGACCAAATTTTACTTCAAAGAAAACTTGGTAGGCCATCGCCACCTAAATACACAACCAGCGCCGCTGCATGCAAGAGGCTGCTGGTTTCCCTCTTCTGGAGGGAGTCGTCAAACTCTTACTACTCCTCCGCCACCGAAGAAAAAACATGTTGCCGCCTTCGAAAGAAAATCTATTTTACCATTTGAATATTGACAATTTCTCTACTAATTTGAAGAAAAGCGCCGAAGAAAAGCAAACTGCCAATCCTCAGTTTTGGCACAACTAATTTGAACATTGACAACTTTATTTTAGATTTGAATAGACCGACGGGTCATAGTACCACCCCCCACACACACATAAACAAGACGGTCTCGCGAAAAGTTATTAAAAGATAATACATGGGTCAGAAGAGTTAACCAGATTAACTCTTAAAAGAAATTTAAATAAATAGATTAAAACCACTCGTATGTTTGATTTAAGAATTTCACAGATTAACTTAGTTTTTTTTTATATATCTATTTTTCAATTCAGACTAATTTAAATTTTAGATAAACTTGTCAAATCAATTCGAATTTTACAACCATTGTCACACAAAAAGAGATGGTTCAGAGGTAGTTAAGTTCAAACTTGTGGGGTGCTATGTTCCTTGTGTTATCCCAACAAGAAATTATATGCAAAAGGACAAGGACAAGGACAAGGAATCCATGTAAGAAGGGTGGGTTGATAGATGTTTTGAATTGGAAAAACGTGCTGACTTTGCCTAAAATTGCTGGATGATGGATCAACACATTTCCAAATCAAATCCCTAATCTATGAGGCTAAGAACAAGACACAGTAATGTGAATATGCTACGCCGTTTTAAATCATGTATTGATTATTAATAATAATTTATAATTTGTAATATATATCACTCACAAACGTGATCCATCATTAAGAAGTTCTCAACATAATGTATTTCACGTGGAAACCTTTTCTTGAAGCTTAATTTGCAGAGATCCAAGACATCGTCATTGCAAGGTGACAGGATGTCTGAACATCCGGTCATCATTAAGAAATCCGATCATGGCTCTCCAAGAGCAAGACGTGACCTGACCTTTGACAAGGGCATATCATCTACCCTGTGAATTTTTTTTTTAAAGCGTCCAACAGTAATACGGCATCGAGAAGGCACCATCATATAAATAGTAAAAATAATTGGCTGAGAAGGATAAAAATACTGTTTTTAAAGAATTATCTTTTTATTCATTTATAAAGTACATTAGAGTATTCAATTGCTTCACTTTTATGTATCATATTATAAAACAAAGTAACCACTACGTACGTTTAATTATGACACAAGTTGGCATTTCTTTTCTTTGGTACGTATATTGAATGGCTTATGCATCAACTTGCTACTATTTGTTTATGATTCCAGGAAGGTAGATGCAGTTTGCTACTTAGATGCTTCAAAACATGTTCGGGGAATAAATTAACTTGGGCGGTAAGAATTGTATTTGTTTATTGTCCATATTTGCTACTGACTAGTGACGAATATCATCCTAGTGGAAGACGTCCTCCCCTTTTCCATTGTAAAGACAAAAAATAAACCCCGTACTCTTCCCTAAAAGAATCTCCGTTTTGCTCAAGAAAATTGCCAATCTCTTCGCATAATTACGAAATTTGTAAATCAAGAACTTTTGTATCAAGTTCAAAGGCGCGTGCGCACACCCCATGAACTATTGATCTCACACAACTTGAACGGAGAGGATGACAGATTGGGGCTTTGGGGCTTTTTGTATGGTAGCTAAGGAAGCTCAGACTTGTGGATGAGCACGGCGAGAAAATTTGCAAAGAACAAAAGGATCCACGTAGGAAACGTTGATACATCAGTGTTTTCAATTGAAAACGTACAGATCTTGTCTATGATTGCTTGATGAACTTTTGGTAGGGTTCGATTTTTTGATAGCAGCCACCCAAGAATTGAAGCAGTCGGCACTACTCAATATTCATAAAAGCCATTATTCACATCTCACAGTGCATGCCTTATCATTAATGGCAGCTCATGTGACGTCTGAGGTGATATGTGAAAAGGAAAGTGAAAGGAATATTACCACTAAGCTCCGAAAAATCTCAATTTAACATGTCTCTTCGCAACCCTAAACAGCGCGGGACTAGCAGTACGTTAGGCAAAATTTGTCAAAACATGAAAAGTTTTGAAGCATGTGAAGAAGAGTTGCCCACAGCAATGGCCGTACCTCCCGCTCACAAAATATATTCACCTGGCATCCCATGCCTACTATAAAAAATGAGCTCCCTTCCATGAAATAATAAGATTCTTGTAATGCCATTCATACAAGATATATGATTAGATAATTAGCTCCATTGCTGACCAAAACCATATTATAAATATTTTCTTCTGCAAACCTAACATAATGAAAAAAGAAACTTCACTTCATGACAAACTGAGTAGGACCAAAGCTGTAAACAACGACTTGAGAGCTGAATATGTTCCTTATGGAAAATATCGTGTACAAATTCCTCATGACCACAGGTTGGATTAAGACAAGAATTTGTCTATTTGTAGACAGGCTGTGAACTGACCACAGCATGTGTATAAAGCACCGTACATACCACTCAAATTTATTCACATCTTATCAAAAGTTATGATAAGCAAGCTGGTCCTTGAAACGATAGAGATTATAAGAAAGAGACATTCTCCGTCTACTAATTTTGTGGTAGATATCACAGTTATCAACGCCCATCCAACTTCTGATTTCAATCAATATTGGTAAGCAGTCAGTTTGAAGGGTTCCATGGCTTTCGATTTTTAGTTTATCGGAGAAGGGAAGTACGGATAGATTGTTGAGTTTTAAGAAATATATATAAGCACTGGAAATTGTAATTTTTTTTTTAAGTCTAAAGATCTCGGTAAATAGATCTAAATTTATTTAGAGTTTATATAAATATTATCCGAAGATTAAATGTTTTTTTTTTTTGCTTTGAAGCTAAGTTGCTGCAAACCACAGGTCCTTCAAGTGTCTGGCTTTTAACGGTAATCCACGTGAACCACTAGTGAGAAGTCTCCTAAATCCTTTTAGGGAAGAATAATTCATATACTTTTAAGTGCTAACTCTTTTCTTTTATATTTTAGGTATTTATATAGTGTACTCAACTCACAGGAAACACTACAACATTTAACAATTTTACCGACGGAATTTTTCTGTCGGCGTGAGATTACCATTCCGTCGATGAACATTTTACCGACTAATTCACCAATATAATTCGTCTATTGGTATAACGTTCATCAGTAATTCCATTATATGTTGCTAATTCTGTTGATAAAAAATTTTAAAACCGATGGTTTTACAGACGGAAAATGCGTACAAATTTTTTTTTTCCCGCTGGAAATATGCCAATGGAATTATTCCGTTGGTATATTTCCATCAGTGATAGTGGCATATGTAATAATTTTTTTCCAACTTTCTGGAATATATCGACGGATTGATTCCGTTTGTATTCCCACCAGTAAAGCACCAACGAAATTATTTCGTAGGTAATTGTGGCATATGCAGTAAAAAAATTTCAACTCTCTGGAAAATACCAACGGATTGATTCCATCTGTAAGTCCGTTCGTGATAATTAAAAAATATTTAGAAAAATAAAATTGTATAGAATAATAAAAAAGAAAATAATTAAACAAATAAAATTATATAAAATTGAAATATGTAAACATAAAATTAATAATATAAAATCTTAATATTCGTTAAAATTTTATTTATACAAATAAAAATTAAACTAGAACAATGGCGGCGTTGGAGGAGGAGGAGGAAGAGGAGGTTGGTCGTTCCCGAGACCATACGGTCAAAAAGGGGGTGCACACGGACCATCCATCTATGATTTCATGTTTATGATCATTTGGCGGAGTTGTTCATAATCCGCGAAGAGTTGCTTACATTTTTCGATGAGATGAGTCGTGTGTTGTTGTAAGGCCACGAACTCCTGAGACTGGGTGCTCAATACCGATTGAGAGCTCCCAACGATTAACACACTACGGGTTGCCCGTAAATTCTCGGTCGTAGTGTTGGAGAGTCTGTACATCTAATTTCTATCGGGTCCATCAGACATCCTGCCCCCATCCATAAATTTGGATCGAAATTCAAGTGGGTTGAAGGATCGTCCCCGTATCTCTCCCTTAACCAGCTATTATGTCTCCTGAAAATTAAAAAAAGAATCATCAAATTCAATTCAAAAAAATAATAACTTACGAAAGAGATTGGTTAAACAAACATACCAAGATATGTTGAGCGTGGTTGTCGACGAACTGTTGCACCCCCTTTTGGCGATCTTCACTCTTGAAAATTAAAAAGAAATCATCAAATTCTAGGTTTGTAACGGGAATGCCCACATGACATGCACCCACTCAACTCATCATTTTCAAGATAGTATAACATGAAGAAATTTGGACACATGTTAGTTTTCTGGTATCCTAAGCCGAGAAGTTTCATGATGGACTTAACAGCATAGAAGTTCTCTTTCAACCCGTTCCTTTCAGGTAAAATGCTTGTCACCCATTCGACAATTTTGTCAGTCCATAATCCGACTTGATAGTGAACATCTATGCAACGACCAATAATTTACTGTGATTTATGCAGCCATCCCATAATAGTTCATCAAAATCTTTCAACAGATCAAAAAACATGGTCGTGTCTGCATTAGGTTTTTCTTCTACGATTGGACATTGACTGACATTACCTTGATTAATTCTTATTGCATCCATAACCATATTCCTTTAAGGATTATTGTTGTCATTTACAACTTCATGCACGTTGCTAGCTCTAGAAATTGTCCCAACCATCCTTTTTACCATGCTCTCGTTACGAACAAATAATTCTCCGTGTGCATACTAACACATGTAATCTTCCACGAACCCTTTGTGTAGAGGATGCATTGTTACAACATCTGGATAAAGAAAATTTTTATTTTTATTTTTATTCTTCCTGTATGGACACCTAATACTACCTCTACTAAAATTTCTCATAATAGATATTGCAAAATTAATAAAACTCTAAACCCCATTACAATAATCCATCCTTCACAATCATTGGGGTGAATCTCGATATATCCATGAACGATCATCTATGACTTCTATCGAACCTCTATAAAATAATGATGAGAACATGTATTAATTAACTACGTTAAGTAAATAAATTTGCAAAAATATTGGTTTAGCTCAAGAATATCTAACTTACTTTCAAACTTCTCTTAAATATTCATTATCAATTATCTACATACATTCAAATTTATACACATTAATTTACGGAAATTTCAACTCGGCAATAAAATTGATAAAAATTAAAAGGGACCCGTTAAACAAGTCATTATTTATTTCATCACAACACACCTAAGTCGGTAAATCGACATAAATTTCAATAATTTACAAACAAATAATATTTTATAAAATCTAAAATAAATCATAACAAGTACAAAGTTATAAATCCATACTACAAGTTTGTTTGAGAAAAAAACAATAAAACAAGTAAACATTCAATAATAATAAAATTGACATTTTAAAATTGTGTTAAAATAAAAAAAAAAGATAGATTTACTTACTAAAATAAAAAAATCCATAATAAATCATAATACGAATGTTGTGACTACAAAAGTTAAAGAATAATGAGTTGTGTTGAGATGAGAGAGGGTGTTTTTTTTTAGGGGGTGGTTGTTTGCAGTGGGGTGGATGTTTAGTTGCAGGGGGAAGAAGAGGAGAAATAGGGGAAGGGAGGGTCGATGGCCAGGTCATTTATTAATTATTTCTGATGGAATAGCCGACGGAATATATTCGTTTGTAAATCCATTGGTCATGTTGTCGGTGAATTAAACATATCATTGTACGAACAATCTAGTTTGAATTCCACTGTAATTCCGATAGTAAAATTGTCCACAAAAACTTTCATGTCACCGCACTACTTTGTTTTTTAAAATTCTTTATATTCTGTATGTGATTCTCTTGGTATATACTGATGAAATGTTTTTGTCAATATAAACCGATGATTTTAACGATGAAAGTAATTCGGTCGGTAAATATCACCGCAAAATACCAACAGAAACATTTTGTTTGCAATTCTGTTGGTATTCGTTGAATTTCTGGTAGTGAAATAAGAGGCATAGCTTTCTATTTATAGGGAAATCTAAAAACCCTATAAATATCAAAATATTAATTTGCACCTTAAATAGTATAACATATATTATTTTAGACTAATTTTAGAAATTTATTTAATCTTGTCCTTACTTAATTGTTTGTAAGTATAGAATTGTAATCCACTCTATTATTTACATTCTAACTCTCAATTTCTAAAATTTATTTAAAATCAAGTCACACTTGATTAATCATCGCATTTTAATTTATGATCAATGGTTATTTTGTATGTGACCCATTAGGTTCCCTAATAAGTTAACCCAAATATAAATCATAATCTTAAATAAAATAGGATTAAATAAATTAATTTATTATCAATTCAATAATTGATTGATTTATATTTGAAGATCAAACATAATGTCTAACAACCTGTCATGATCCCTCAAATATTAGAAAAGTCACAAGTGGTTTGACTTAACCTTTTAGTGACCAGTTTCTTGGTGTAATTATTATCATTTCATGAACAATGTTTTGATTTAGATATTATAGCATAGAGTGTGCCTACTCTGTCAAATCATATTTGTTTTCAACATTATAGTCATTGGTTATTTGAATAAGATTTGAAACTTTTTTCAAGTCTTATACCACCTTACGCAAGGTCTTATAATGAATACTATTTGAGAACAAATGAAATATTTTTTCTAATTCACCTAGGGTGACGAATCCTCTTCTAATTAAATAAATACTTTCACACTGTCCATGTTATACTCAATATTTTCTCATTTGTTACCATTGATTAGGACAATGTGTAGCAGAATCAAAACCTAACACTCTTTATATAAAATAACTTAGTGATCTCAAGTCAAATGATCACTTACACAATTGTCACATGAGACTTTTCATAGACACAAGTGATATCTCCATATGTAATTCTCATGTAGGTCAGTTCAGTGTACATATCATCTGACAAACACCTACATATTAGTTCTTGGTATCTCTCATACCTCAGCTTACAAGAATAATCCCTTTTTTTTTATAAATGAAAGAATATAATATGTATCAGTCTCAACAACTCTAATTACTATTCAGTTTTAATAAAGCATTAACTATGAATATTTAGAAACAATGCTTTGATGCAATAAAAATCTCATAATTATAATAATTTTATAATTTCTTTTGGAGATCATTTTTATCTCAAGAACTTTATCTTTACTATAAATTTATTAATCAAATATTAGATTCATTAATGAAATATTTAATGAATATTGAAGATAAATAAATATTTATTAATAAATTAAATATCTATACATAAAAAAAACAGCATCACGTATAACCAATTAATTAACGTCAAACATATACATAGATGAACATAGACAGCATGGAATCATGTTATATATGACATTTTTCTCTTAGGGAGACTAGGAGTTGCATCACTCTTCAATACTACTTGCCCCCATCAAGATTCTTTATTTTTTATATAAAAGATAATATGAACACTACTTGAATGTGTAGAATGCGAAAATGGTCACGGAACTAAATGCGAACACCACACAGACATATTCACCTGTTTTTTTTTTATCATTTGTACGGAAAATGAGCTTCCAAGAGGCCCACTAACGTGACATCACATTTTATATCGATATAGTGCTCGGAATTAATGGGCTGTTGAGCTGTTCACCTCATGAAGGAGAAGTCGCTGTGTGGTCCATAGTAAGAGATATTTCTTACTTCTATCACCTCTATTCATGTTGTCCTAATACAGTAACTAAATACTACCTTACAGAGAGGAGGAGGTAAGCTTTTTACTTGCAAAAAGAGCAAGTCCCCAGCTGTTCAGCTTGAGGAACACTCGCTACCTGCAGTCTGAGCTTAGCTTCCACGCACAAGATACCCATCTGGTGCTGTTAATTTTGAGAAGTTAATGAATGGCACAAGATCAACGAAGTCAACGAAGCTAAATTTGCAAGGTAAAGGTAGGTAGGTCGGCCATGTCTAACCTTTCTTTTCGTTTTCTGCCGTTTTTGTTTTTCTAAGAATATGTTTCCTTTTCACTTTCAACGCGGTTTGAAACTCTGAACGGCAGCCATACCTCTTGAAAGATTGGCAAAACCATGGTTGTACGTTTTGTACCTTGTTGATTTAGAAAAGAATAATTAAAATGATATTGTTTTAATATTTTTTAAAAAAGTAGATCAATTTGCCCAATGGGAACTCGGAACTCCATGTTGAGTTTAATATACAAAATGTGCTTTTGCTAGCGAGTGAGTGCGTCTAGGAAAGTCCATCTGAATTTTCCATTAATGTGAGCAATGATGTCGAGTCACGGTTGATAAAAATCCTCCTTTTCTTTTAAAAGTAACAATGGGTTTTCAATATTAGGCTATGATTTTAAATAATCAAGACAAGCATTTATTTTTGTGGTGTTAAGTGTTTTTTTTTTAAAATAATTTTTTTAAATCATTTTAATATTCTGATATAAAAATAAATTTAAAAAATAAAAAAAATATTTAACATAAAAACAACTTTCAAAAGTAATCACCACGGGGAGTAAAAATCTTTTTGTTCTGTTTTTTCATAGCAAAGGATTAAAAGCTTGGCTGAAAGCACAAGAAGAGATAATATTTCCTTGTCCCCATTGTACGGCTCGGGAGAAATGTCCCAGAAGAAATGGCATCTGGCACTGCCCACACGTTTGACTAAATTGCACATGCAATCTCACGGCTACAAAACGTGCCGTCACTTGCGTGTGACTTGTCGGGCGAGGTTTTCATGATGAAAATTGCTTCTTGTGTAAATCACGAAAAATGATCCATTCCAGTTAAAGAAAGAAGAAGAAGAAGAAGAATGATCCATTTGGGATTTATCCAAGGAATTTGAATTATTCTTATCTTAAAAAAACCCGTGAGCCCAGTTGAATAGTCGCACTTTCCAGGAAACTTCTGCCAAACAACAGTTGTTCTGGTCTCTAGGATGCTCTGTCCCCTTTTTCTCTGATGAATCACTGCATTTTGTATCCATACGAGGAACGTACCAAATCTTCAAATGCAGCCGGCTCATCCAGCAATTACTAGCGAAAATAATTTTCCAAACTGAAACGTTACCGTTTTGCGGTGAGTCGTCTGGTGTAATAGACGACTACCTTTCAGTCAATTATCAAAGAATCAATAATCATCTTCTTCCCATAATGGAAACGAAGCTGTGGGCTGACTTAGCTTAATTAATTCCCATCCACTTCGTTGCCTTACTAGAGGGAACCGTTCTGTTTTTAGTAGTTCGTTGGTTAAATTCTGTTTGGAAGTATGATAACAGTTGTTTTTTAAAGTATTTTTTATTTTAAAATAATATTTTTGATATCAACGCATCAAAATAATAAAAAAATTTCAAAAATATTTAATTTAATATAAAAAAAAATACTTTTAAATCACATTACTAAACACAACGGAGTATGTCTCTCTGCCTTGTAAGCTAGTTAGGGTCGTGTATTCAATAAAAAAATTCAATGAATTAACATAATAATGCAACGCGAAAGAAAATGAGGCCTCCCAAATTAAAAATACATGGTTTACCATGAGAGTTCTAATTGAACGACGCATGCAGCAATAACACTGCAACAACGACGACAAAACTTTTAGACTCTGTTTATTTTTGGAAATTGTTTTTACTAAAAACTATTACACATACTCTTTGACGTTTGGAAACCTTAAAAAAAATAGTCAATCAAAAAATACTTTTTAGTCAAATAAAAAATTAGCATTAAAAACAAACTATTTTTCTTTTATTTTATTTAAAAAACATTTTTCAAAAGTTAAAAAAAAAACCAAGGTAGTTTTCATTTTTTTTTTTATTATTTTTTTTATTTAAAACAATTTATGAAAATATTTTTTTTTAATTTTATTATTTTTTAACTTTTTTATCTGTCAGATTTTGTTCTTATTTTTTAATTAGTATTTTTTTTATTTTAAATAATTTATTAACTTGATTTTTTTTAATTTTATTATTTATCAACTTTTTTATCTATCAGATTTAATCAATATTTTTTTAATAAAATATTAAAAAAAATATTAATTAGTTATTTTTCAGCTTCCAAACTTAATTTTCATAATACTACTAAACATCATGAAAAAATTTCACTTTTCATAAATTTATTTTTTATAAAATATAAATTCCAGCAGCACAGGTATCTCCAAAAGATGTGCTAACTAAAAAGTCAAAAATTAAAAAAAATAATAATTTAGCTTTTCAATGTTTGGTTTACATGCTCTAAGAAGAATGCTAAATAAAATACCAAAAATACTATTTCTCTTATAAAAATATTATTTATATATATCTTACAAAAATGTTAAAACCTCACAAAATTTTATTTATTGTAATAATATTTTTTTATTAGTTTTTTTTCCTTTGATTTTTTTAAAAAAATATATGTTTTTTTTTACTTTTCATAAGATTATTCTGGTCTCATGACTCGTATCATAGGTTTAAAGAATTCAACTCAATTGATTTAAATTGATTTTTTTAATTTTATTATTTAATATTAATTATGGTAAATTATTCAAATAATTATATATCAAATATATTAAAATATAATAAACTCTTTTAAATAGTATTTTTATCACTAAAGTACATATAATAAAAAAATCATATTTATACTATTAAAAAATAAATTACCAATTTAAATATTCTAAATAGCGTCTTTCATTGGGAATTGGAGGAGCTGTCGGAAGGGTTTGGTACCTGCTAGGCAATTGCAGAAAAGTTTGTTCTTTTCTTATCTATCCTAAAAGTGTTGTTTCCTCTCTCTCTCTCCCTCTCTCTCTCTCATACAAAGTACTGCTGTTATTCTTTTAGAGGAAAAATATTCTTTTTCTTGAAATCATCTCCCTATTGAAGGGTCAAAAACGCATGATCGAATGAAAGAAAAAGAGAATTAAAACAGCAATTTTTCTCTAGAGATCTTGATACCCACCACCACTAATAAAATGCCTCTTCTAAAATCATGTCTGCCACAGAAATGAGAATTAATGAATAAAAATCTGATATCCTAAATTACACTGTAAAGATAAAATAAAAGTTATCCCATCCTTATCAAACCTCTGCTACAAATTCCCAAATAAAATCAAAACACAAATCCTCATTAAAATGGGAATCAGAATCCTAACTCTGTTCTAACATTCTCGATCTTAAGAAGAAGATCCACCAATATTCACAGAAGAATCCATAACCCTAACAGTTGTGCACAATTGCCTAATCAAGGAAGCTGTTTTCCTGCGAAGCTCCAAACTATGGCCGTCCCGATTCACAGACCAGTAAAATCCCCAAAAAAACGTATATAAAAACACAAAAAATCAAGGTTAGAATATATTAACGGTTCAAAAACCACGCACAACCAAAAAAAAATCACGAAGTCTTTTAACTATTATCCCACTCCCACCGGACAAGACAGCCATCCATGATGTCATATGCCATGTATTAGAACAAGTTACACCGTCCGTGTCCTTTAAGAACTACGGTCGTCAAAGAACATTAAAAAAAAATCCTCTTTATATATACATGCCCCCTGTGCCCGAGCTTCAAAGCAAGCACTTTAGTTTCTTTCTTTCTTTCTGCCAATCGATTTCTTTTGAGGTGTCTAAGGCTGGTAGACAGGTTAAGATTTAGATTGGATTGATGGGTTTTCATCAAACCTCTTCAATTTCTTTCTCAGCTACAAAATGGCTAGGCTTTGTGACTGCAGTTTGGGTCCAAGCTATTTCAGGCAACAACTACACCTTCTCAAACTATTCTGATGCACTTAAATCTCTAATGAACTTGACCCAACTTGAACTCAACAATTTATCTGTTGCTAAAGATGTTGGCAAGGCCTTTGGTTTGCTTGCTGGTCTTGCTTCTGATCGTTTGCCTACTCCTGTTATTCTTCTTATTGGTTCAATTGAAGGTCTTATCGGTTATGGTACTCAATGGCTTGTTGTTAGTGGGAGAATTCAACCTCTCCCTTATTGGCAGGTAAATCTTACCAAATTTATAGTCTCAGTAACCATATTTGTGGTTAAGATTTAACTGTAGCTCATGATTCTGCCGGGATTTGGTGCATAATTAGTTTTCGGTGCATTAGTGATGTTATGATCTTACCGAATAATTATTTTTCTAATGTGGAATGCAGATGTGCTTCTTCCTATGTCTAGGAGGAAACAGCACTACATGGATGAACACGGCGGTTTTAGTAACCTGCATCCGCAACTTCCGCCGCAACCGTGGCCCTGTCTCTGGAATCTTGAAGGGCTATGTTGGTCTAAGCACGGCTATATTCACCGACCTATGTGCAGCTTTATTTGCTTATGACCCTGCAAAGTTTCTCATAATGCTTGCTGTCATCCCCTTTGCTGTCTGTCTCACCGCCATAGTTTTCCTCCGAGAAACCCCACCTGCCGCTACTATAGAGGAAGAAAAAGAAGAAAGCAAATACTTCAATATCTTCAACGCTGTTGCTGTTATTGTGGCTGTTTATTTAATGGCTTACGGTTTTATTCCAAATCCTAGCCATGCTATTTCATTGGCGTTCTCGGTTATATTGCTGGTTCTTTTAGCTTCTCCATTAGCAGCTCCAGTTCATGCTTTTATTAAGAGCTGGACTTTGAACCGGTTCAAGAACCAAGCGGATGTTGAAAGGCAAATTCAAGAACCTTTATTGATAGAAGAGAAAGCCCAGGAGGAGATTCAAGAAAAGCCCGCTGAAGAGTCGGCTTCAGCAGTGGTGGAGCAACCGCAAGCTGTAGAGGAGGAGAAGGCAGCTGTGGAGGTAAAGAGGAGGCCGGTGATTGGAGAGGATCATACAATTTTTGAGGCAATGCAGACCGTTGATTTTTGGGTTCTGTTTGTGTCTTTCCTTTGTGGGGTTGGCACAGGTTTGGCTGTGATGAACAATATGGGACAGATTGGCTTGGCTCTCGGATATGCTGACGTTTCTCTTTTCATTTCCATGACAAGTATTTGGGGATTCTTTGGAAGGATTGTTTCTGGCTCGGTGTCTGAGTACTACATCAAGTAAGTTTCTTGATCCCTGGTTTATTTTCTTAGAAGTTGAGTTAATTGGGATTTTTTCTCCATAATTTCTCCATTAGTTGACTTTTATAATCCCTCTTGCAAGTTAGAAATTCGTATCCTTATTTTTGGATATGTGCTTTACTCTTTTTTTTTTTTTTTTTAAAAAAAAAAGCATTAAGCACCACGTTGGTGCCCGCAGTTTCCACACCCGGTTGCTTTCCTTTTCCTTTTCCGTTCTGTTTCTCTTTTTCCGTCGAACAATGAGATATCTTTACTTCTTGGAAGTTGGAATGGGCCGTGCCTGCTAAAACACGGCTGCTTATTCCTTTTCGTGGATAGATTTTTTATTAATTGATTCAAAAGTCCCCATTTTGGAAGCACGCTGTGGACTGAACTCAAGATTTAGGCTAGTAAAGTGTGTTTAAGAGTTTGAGAGTGTGCTATATTGTTTTTTAAAATATTTTTTAAATTTTATTTTATTTTAAAATATATTAAAATAATATTTTTTTATTTTTTAAAAATTATTTTTGATATTAACATGTTAAAATAATCTGAAAACATACTTTAAAAACAAAATATATCAAACTTAGTCTAGTTTGGCACCGTATTTTTTTATAAAAATCTATTTTTTTTATAGTTTGAAGTTAATTGTTGTTGTATTTTGAGATTGTTTGTAAGTTAATATTATAAATAAAAATATATTATTTTAATATATTTTAAACTAAAAAACACTTTTAAAAAAATCTTATACAATTTCATGCCACCCCCACTTGTCTTGAATCTAGTATTGATTGATTCTAGAAGTGAGCTAACTAATTCAGCACTAGAATTTTTTAGGTCCCAGAGGTCTAAAAGCACTTGCCATTTTAATAAAAATATATTATTGTCTCGCTGATAAAGTACCACATGGTTAAGTGATTTGGTTAAGACAAAAAAACAGAGATTTGAGAGATAGTTGAGCACCTTTATAACTCTTCCTTTTTGTTTTTTCAGACTACTCAATTAAATTCTACACCTTGACACATTGAAGGGTCAAATTTTTCGGATGTAATTGTTAGGATGGTCCATTTATAGGGATAGGTTAGGGTTAAGTGCAGAATCTCCTTGCTAAGAGCTCATGGCAGCCATCAACCATGGACCACTTGCTTTTTAGAATCTAATAGAAAAAATATACAGTTTGTGTTTTTGGTGTCGATCTCTCCCTTTAATCCTTTGTCATGTATTTATCTGGCATCGTGCTTAACGCATCAAGCCTCCGTTGAGTCCTGAGAAATCTTTATTAGGACGAGCTCGTTGGATTAGTTCAAATATGCTAGTCTTTACAAGGTCATCACTCATGATATCAACCTGCTATGCCGCTTTGCCCCAGATATGAATTCTTCTTTCCTTTGCTACCCCGTCACAATGCTTAATTGCCAAGTAAATTTTGCTTTGTGCAAGTGGCTTGGGTAATATTCCCCATCACAAGGCTGGGTCCAATTCTTGACTTCCTGGGTGATGTCGGCTTCACGATTGTCATAGTTGAGCTTGGATTTATTCTTGCGTCTTATCATCCAAGCCCCCCACCCCCTGATAGAGCTCTTTAACTGTTCTTGTTGAGTCTGCGTCAAGAGAGTTAAATGTTACCACTGAGTTGAGAATTTCTGTGGTGCAGAGAAAAGATGGTTAAACGGGTGTTAAATCGAACGTAAATAGGGCCTTTTTAAGTTAAAACGGGGACATATTCTGACCTTGTGGTCATTTTCGTTTTTGCAGGAAAGCTGGAATACCAAGGCCTCTTTGGAATGCAGCATCTCAGATTTTAATGGCTGTTGGCTACATCCTCATGGCTGTGGCTTTGCCTGGGTCGCTATACGTCGGTTCAATAGTCGTTGGTATCTGCTACGGAGTTCGTTTAGCTGTCACAGTCCCGACAGCCTCCGAACTATTTGGTCTCAAGTATTTTGGTCTGATTTACAACATCTTAATCCTCAATCTTCCTCTGGGCTCCTTCCTATTTTCTGGTCTGCTTGCTGGATTTTTATACGACGCAGAAGCTACCCCAGCGCCAGGAGGTGGCAATACTTGTGTTGGTGCCCATTGTTATAGACTTGTTTTCATTATCATGGCCATTGCATGTGTCATTGGGTTTGGTTTGGATGTTCTTCTGGGAATCAGAACCAAGAAGATTTATAACAGGATCTACATGAGCAGAAGATCAAAGAAATTGGCTGCAGCATCCAATCTGCAATGATATGAAATTACTTGGAGCTGCGAGATAAAAAATAAAATAAAAATATATGGTGGGATTGAAGGGCTTCTTGCCCAATGACATCCAAAGTTCATCATCTGTTGGTCATTTTATTTTTGGTTAAAAAGTAAATTGTACAATCGAATATTCCATTATGGTCTGATTTGTATTCCAAGTAGACTGTGCAAGCAATTTTGTTCAAGATTGTAATTTCCTTTTTTTCCATATTAATCAATAATGATTATTATTACATGGACCAGATCCAAGTAGACCAAAAGTTGTGGTGGAATTTAATCCCCTGTATGGCGATTGATTTGGTTTTCGTGAACCATGGTCAAATAGTAATTTTCCAAAGTGAATTATGAGCTGTGCAATAAAAACCCTGTCAAGTGTCGGTGACATAAATGGACGGCAGGTTACCTCATTAATAGATGATGAGTTTCAACTTACAGGTCCTCTGGGTTGGTTATCTTCTTTGGCTCAAAGTCAAGGGAAGGCTAGCAGAAATTTGTCCTGTGAATAGATTAATATGGGTGAATGCAAAAATAATAATAATAAAGTTGTAGATTTGGGTTTTGAAGGATTTCTTCTCGATGAAGAACTAGCCGACGCTAATCCATTCTTAGCAGAGCACCAAGGCACATCATTTTCTGCCTCTGCTTCAAGTAACTTTATTTTACGTGGTTGGCTGTTAGTTGCAGAATGGAAGTGGGAGTAATTAACAGCTGCAGAATGGAAGTGGGAGTAATGGAAGAATTACTCCCCGTCTAATATCATATACTGTAAATTCAACACTGTCACTCTGTCAAAGCGATGAAACGAAACATTTTAACAGTCAATTTTGAACCGTACAACAATATCAGCATAGGAGGAACTACTAGGCAGATTGTGCTTTAAAAATTTACATAAGCTGTAAATCTTTGTTGTGGCCTACTGAATTGACATAAAACTCGTATACTGTCGATCTTGCTTGTAGAGCAGAAAGTTTTTTCGGCTTTGATTCTATAGTTTTGAGCTTTGATTCTAGCATGATCAGTCCATGGAAAGAAGTTCAATAATCGGGCTTATGATGGGTCACACTTGCTCTAAAGCGATGACGAGCTTTGTGACCAAAACCTCTTCCTATACTATGAGCACCAATGTTACAACCAACAAGTTTAATGCTTCTTGGTTGTGTTTGAATAAATTTATACTTGAACAAATTAATTCTAATTAACAAAACCTAAGTGCCCTGTAGCTAAAGATCTATTGGCATTGTTTACTATAACATAGTAATGATTTTGCTTCTCCATCCAGAAAAACTTTACACTTGTTTTCAACAGTATCGAAGTTCTTTTGGCTCATTTGTTATTTTTAAATTAATAAGGGACAATTAAGTATTTTTTTCATAATTATTGCACAATAAAATGACTAGATTATCCTTGGATGCAAAAAAAATTAAACCTGACATAAAGGAGTGTTTTTATATTTTCACAATTGTTATCACAATTTAAGCCGGGAGCAATTTGATACTTAATAAAATATAAAAAATAATAAAAAAATTAAAATGAACAACAAAATAATGAAAATATCCTTAAAATTAAAAACATTAAGCGTGAGGTTGAGGGATGTTTTTGGTTTTTCACCATAGTTTTTTGTAATTAAAAAATCAACTTAGAGCCACTTTTGTATTTAGCTAAATAAAAAACAAAAGACGTGTCTGTCACGCCCTCACAGTGTCCAGAAATATCATTTCGCGGTGTATTTGGAAGCATTATCGTGTTTTTTTTCTATTAGTGTAGCGAATGTCTTTAGTGGTAATCTGGTTTGTCGCTGAAGAGCTTTTTTTTTTTTCTCTTTTCTCCCTTGAAAATTACAGTTTGGTCCTCTTAGTTGTTCGTATTTTAACTTCTTTTCTTATTCTTTTGATTTCTTATTTTTAGTCTTAGTTTTTTGTAGAAATTTTATTTGTTTTCAATTTCATCATTGAATCCTAATTCACCAAAAAAAATATTCATCAATTTAGTCCTCATTCTTTGAATTTCTATTTTTTTTCCTTGCCCTTATTGTTTCAATTTCATCATTCAATTCAAATTGATGTTGTTATGTTTTCTAATTTGATCCTTATTGTTTTGATTTTTAATTTTTTTCTTAGTATTTTTGTAAAAGTTATTATTCTTTTCAATTTCACCCTTTAATTACAACATTGCTTTTATTTTTTATGTCAATCTTGAGCTTTATTCTTTTCAAATTTTTTTTTGTTCTTTTAATAAATTGATATTATTTTAATTTTTATCATCATTCTTTTAATTGTTATTTTTTAAAATTCTTTTGTATAATTGAATTTTTTTTTTAATTTTATTATTCAATATGTGATTGATTAAGAATTAAATTTCATAGTTTTTTTTCAGATTGGATACTTCGGGTCTAATGACCCGGGTCACGGGTTTAAAAAGTTAACATGCGTTTTTTTATGGAAAAAAAGCTTTATAATTCTTTTTATTTTTTTATTCAGTTATTCCAATTATATAATCTGGACTGTAAGTTACAGAATTAGCTCAACCTTAATTAGTGTAGTTACATGTTTATTATGACCAGTCTTTATATATTTTTCTATCTCATTTCAGAATATTAACATTATTTTTTACACAAAAAAACATTACAGCCCTGCGATGAAATGCAGGCATCAAAACTAATTACCTATAATCAAAACCGCGTGGGAAAAATATTGTGCAAGTCCACAGTATTTTTCCCATTTTCCCCTTTTATGTGTGTGTATTTAGAAAAAAACACTGTGCAGGGTTTTTCCCTTCTTTCAAAAAACAAAAACTGTGCAAGTCCTATATGTGTGTGTGTGTGTGTGAGAGAGAGAGAGAGAGAGAGACATATGATATGTTCATGGGGTATTCTGTAACACATTTATGCTCATGCTTGTCTCTCTTTAGAAGGTTGAAACTTTTCTTTTGAAAACTCCAGATTAGAGAATCCATTGATGTCGTTATTTGTTTTTATTTTCTGGGATAAAAAAAAATTTTAAATAAAAATATACTTGTTGAATTTTTTTTATTGAGTGTTAATGTATATAATTTGATATCTTTTGAACTATAAATTAAATGATATAAAAAATGAGATTTAATTTTGAGAATTGTTGGTGATTTGTTTTTATTTTTATAAATTAAAAATTCTTATTGTAAGTAGGTATCTCACCAATCACATACATTGTACCCGCACAATTTCTTACTGTTTGACTCGGTTTTATGTTTAATAGACCATGCGCGCTCCTAGTTGTTTATTAATACTCTAAAATTTTTACTAATATCTCATAAGAACAATCCCAATCTATACTCATATAGGTGATTTCTTCATGTATTCACTGTAATTTAAACACCTAAAAGACTATAACACTCATTAAAAACCTTTGTAAAGACTATAACACTCATTAAAAACCTTTGTAATTAATCCTATTTTTAAGAAAAAAAGAGGTTTTAAATTTGGGTTCTAGAGGATTTCTTATCATATTAACAAAATTGCCGGTGCTATCTAGCTTTACTGATCCAGTTTGACAAAGACTTTTAGTTACATGGAAGAGAAGGTGGGTAATTGCCCCCTTCAATTTTTTTTTAAAATTCATTTTAGACCTTTTAGTTTTAGCATTTCAAATTTACTCAGTTTTAGACAGTTGCCCTCATATTTCTCAAGAGTCTCTCTCTGCCGCCCTTATCTTTGAATCCTAGCTACCCTCGTGACCACAGCGCACCATTTTCTCCCCGTGCTTTGAATAATTTTGTCTTGCTGACATTGGACAAGGAAAATAAGGGACCTTTGTAGGACATGTGTTGATCTCCATGGTATGCTGCATCATGAAGGCGTGCCAGTTGAAGCCATGAAAGCTCTCCCACTTTTTAGACTGCAAGGCATACAGGGAACGGCAGCTTGAAGTCAAAGCATGCACCATCTTAATTCATCAAACGTACAGGACCTTTCTCTTTCGAAGTCACTGTCAATACCTCTTTGTCAGTCAATTTTCTACCAGCTTCAGCTTCGCAAGCCATAAATTATACGGCAATTGTAACCACTCTTCTGAAACAAACCAACCCGTCCTCTACTCCCTAAAACACTGACTAAAAGTCACAGAACATGGATCGTGCCACTAAATTATAGCAGGATCAGCTTCACTAATTAGGTGATGATGATCCTTTAACACTCACAGTTGCTGGGATTTCCATCAGAGCAAAGGGGGAGACTATTGATTAGGCAAGGATCAATAAAGCCAGATAATAATGGAATAATAAACATCCACCCTACGTACGTAACTAGGGACTCGACTCTCGGCCACAGATGATAATTAAAAATGACCATTCAGCAATGGTTACAGGTAATTAAGAAAGATCCAAAAAAGATACTGAATCCATACACAAAAGATTGAGTTTTAATTAATGGATGGCATGTCTTCACATGAGTATCTCAAAAAAACATGTGAACAAGGGCACCTATAGGCTTATGAAAGACAAGGTAGCACTGTACCCTTGTGAACCACCTCAAATTTAAGTGGCATTCACTCTTGTAAGTTGTAGCCTCCATTCCAGTCCTTCATAAAAACATTTCTCTATATAAATTACAATCCATTCCATTCATGCAGTCCATGGCTTTTCTAAGCAAGAAGAGCATGCACAAGGCTCCTATCTTGGGCTTCTCAGTTTTCTTGATCCCCTTCTTGGCTTTTTCTTACGGTGCTTTCTCAATTTCTTGCATTGCTTTTGGGTTTTTAAATTCAAGTTTGTTTGACCTATAATCACTATTTTTTTTTTCCTTTTCTTTTTTGTGCGTGGTTAATGCAGATGGACCTTTGTATGACTTCACAGCCTACACCGAGGTAAACTGGTATGATTTAGGAGATCATTGATAAATTCTCCTCTTCAAATTTACATTACCTTTCCATGGCTATGGATGTTTTGTTGGCAGTGTAAATCAGTGCCAGAGAAGCCACTATTTAATGGAGGGATATTCAAAGATCAAGCACCACTTACCCAGCACAGAATTAGTACTTCTTCGGTTGGCTCTTATACACCAGCTTTGATATTGCAAAATCTAGCTCAAAACACCATGTATTGTTTTTCCAGTTGAGTGATCGTTTCTTCATTGCTTTAATGTTCCATCTCCTATAAAACTTTAGTCTTGATTTTTTATTGCATAATCAAAGGGCCAGGTTCAACTCAGCAAGCCATTGTGCAAAAACGAATGTTGTGAACTCCATAATTAAGCTATTAGGAACCATTTTCCTGGCATGAATGTTTTGGTAAAAGCTTGATATAAATCATTGTTATGAGTTCTATAATTGATAGATGTTTCCTGAGGCCTGTGTAATTTTTGGTGTAATGCAGTTTGGGTCAAGATACAGGGTGCAGATTCAACTCTAGTAACTGCAAGCCTAATGGCAAATAATAATTCCACATATGATTGCGTGGGGACTGTTTTGGCCAAGAGTGGATGCTGGTCGTTTCTCAAGGGAGGATTCATTCTTGATTCACCTTCAAGTGTATCAATACTATATTTTCAGGTTAACTTGTTTATGACTAAAAGCTGCTTCTATTAATTGTTCATTGTCTGGACCTATCAATGTTGGGTTGTCCTAAGATTAAAAAAATTGTATAATGTCTATATGTTGATGAAATTATTTTCTGTTTTTGAATTGTTCATGCAGGGCACAACTGACAAAAGTATCAATGTCGCAATTGCAAGTGCTTCAGTACAGCCATTTACTGAGCAGCAATGGAGAACAAATCAGCAATACATAATTAACACTGTAAGCACTGTTAACACCTTGTGTTTTCATGGGCTGATAGTGTCTGTTTTTCTAAGCCTAGTATTGCCAGATCTAAGAAATAGTTTGAACTGAAAGAAGCAGCTCGGTTTCTTATATACTCCTTCACCAGGAAAGAAAGCGTGCCGTGACAATACATGTGTCAGATAGTCATGGAGATAGGCTGCAAGGAGCATCCATTACAATAGAGCAAATCTCAAAAGATTTCCCATTTGGATCAGCAATAGCAAGAACAATTCTTGGAAATTTACCCTATCAGGTAAGTTCAGTACATGTAATAGTCTTACAGTTACAGAAGATTGGAAATTAAATAAACAGGAAAGAGTACTAATTTCTGGCGACAAGGCTGACTAAGAAAATTGCTCTGATTGTTTCAGAATTGGTTTGTTGAGAGATTCAATGCAGCAGTATTTGAAAATGAACTCAAGTGGTATGCGACAGAACCCGAACAAGGGAAGGTCAATTACACCATACCAGATCAAATGTTGGAATTCGTTCTAGCCAACCAAATAGTTGCTAGAGGCCACAATATTTTCTGGGAAGACCCCAAGTACAATCCAGCTTGGGTTCGTGATCTCACAGGTCCTGACCTAAAATCAGCAGTCAACTTCCGGATTCAAAGCCTAATGAGCAAATACAAAGAAGAGTTTATACATTGGGATGTTAGCAATGAAATGCTACATTTTGATTTCTATGAAGAAAGGCTTGGTCCGGATGCCACTTTACATTTCTATAAGACAGCACACGAAGCAGACCCCTTAGCATCATTGTTTTTGAATGAATTTAATGTGGTGGAGACTTGCACTGATGTGAGTACAACAGTAGATACCTACATTGATAAGATAAGAGAACTTGAACGCGGAGGATCATCAATGAATGGAATTGGCCTAGAGAGTCACTTTTCTAAGCCAAATCTTCCTCTAATGAGGGCTATTCTAGATAAATTGGCTACCCTTAAGCTTCCCATTTGGCTCACAGAAGTTGATATCAGCAATAAATTTGATAAAGAAACTCAGGTGCACTAGGGTATTCATCATTTATTCTCAGTTAATAAAGAAACTAAAATGAATATTTGTATCCTAACATTTCCTTATGGTGTCAACTCTGCAGGCTATTTATCTAGAGCAGGTGTTAAGAGAAGGCTTCTCGCATCCTGCAGTGGATGGGATCATGCTTTGGACTGCAATCCATCCTAATGGGGGGTGCTACCAAATGTGCCTTACAGATTATAATCTTCAAAACCTCCCGGCTGGTGATACAGTTGACAAGCTCCTAAGAGAATGGGAAACCGGGGAAGGAAATGGCCGCACAGATGATCATGGATCATACAGCTTCTTTGGCTTCTTAGGTGAATACAAAATAATGGTGCAATATGGCAACAGAACTACAAATTCAACACTGTCACTCAGTCAAAGTGATGAAACGAAGCATTTTAACATTCAGTTGTGACCAACACCATTCCTATAATCTTATCACCATACTAGGAACAACCGAACAATCAAGGTAGATTGTCAGAAATTTTTTACTAGTTAAAAATCTTTGCAATGGCCTTCGGCTTTGTGCTGTGCTGAACTTGGAATTTCTAGCAATGTTGGGCTTCGGAGTACAGTAATTTATGTACTGACAAGAGTTAAATATTGTTGACTTTTGTTTCTTTATGAAAAGGCCATGGGAGAAGTTCAAAGGTTGGGCTTGAGGTTGGCCATACTTGTCCTTTTAACGGGGAACTTAGATCTTATGAGCCCAATGTCATTACAGATTCATACAACGTTAAGATGTTAGTTCAAGTGGCCAGTGGAACTGTTCTGCTAATATTATTTCGAATTCAAATCTAAGGAGTTAAGATTGGGAAGTTTTTTGTTAATACATCACCATCGTCTCCTTGCTAAGAGTGATCAAAGAATATCAAATCGTTAAAAAAAAACCCTTGAAGTAACGGTAGATAGCTAAAGAATGGATGGAAACATTTCTCATTATCAATAATCTTCAGCAAGAAGATCAGGAGAGGTTTCTTTCCTTCCCTTTTTCTTTTTGTAATTTTTGCAGTGGGTTGATGGTGCCCCTTCAAGCTGTTCGACCAACACTAATAAATTAAAAGCATAGTATATCCTGTAATGGACCTCTAGCAGGCGGCTTGTGCCACACTTTTCCGCCTCTTCAACAGCCTTGAGCAGACTCGGGTTTCCCATTGAAGTTCTTCGAGAACAATTGGCTTTCTTGTTTCTTGTGGCCGCTTAACAGTGCAAGTTGAAATTTTTAACTGCTGCTGCTGAATTTATAATATCTTGAGCTTTCTAATGGCTGCAAATAATTCAAAGCTTTGTTGAAAAACTTCTCCGGGTAACATGAAGGGCCAGCAAATATGATGACAATCAGTAGTGGTAGGGCCCAGAAGAAACATGATGGAGTCCTTTCAGCACACAAGATTTATTCGCAAGATTGATGATTGCTTTCTGTTGATTCAGCATGCAAAATGAGATTGTGATCTTGAACTTGTGGAGTAGTAATTTCTCTTCATTAACTGGTGGGTGTTATTTGTTTTTATTGTATAATTAGTCCCTGTAACCATTATTGATTATTGATTATTGATTCATGAAAGATGTATGCTCATTATTTGCAAATTAATACGACGCGATAGTCTTCCAGGAAATCCATTTCCATGACGAACATAGACAAGAGATGAGCTAGAAACTTGCAATCCCCGCAAAGGGATACCATCCCATTTTTTTTTAAAAAAAAAAAAACAATTTATTTTTATTTTTTTCTTTGCTACAAATTATTTTTTTATATATTTTCAAATTATTTTTTTAAAAAAAAAACACCTGCCAGCAAACCTATTCACATTCACACTACACAAATCACTCTCAATACATACCTAAATTCTTTCTTTCTTTACAATCAACCGGACACAAGATGTGAAAAGCCAAAAAAAATGCAAGCACAGATCAAGGCCTTGTCCTTGATCTGTGCTTGGTTGCTTTAACTCTCGCAAAAAAGGCTTAGACATGTGAAAGCAAAGAGAACCCTAATAATCCTGAAATAACACAGAGAAAACAAACACTTTCTACGTATATAACATTTAAAATTCAAGTGGAAGAGAATCTTGGAAGTGGGTGGTTTACAATCTGGATGAGAGAATCTGTCAGCTTTTCCTAACAAAGGCAAAATCCAAGAATCCATCAAGGCTGCAAATCTGTAATGAAAATTCATCACATTCAAGAGCAGGAGCCATTAAACAAAGAGAAAGGTCCTAGAGCTACGAGTGAAGAAGGGCAAAAATAAGGTCAAGAGTCGTAAAAGCCATTATTGCTGATTGTAGAGCAGAAGGAGAAGCTGTCTTATACGAGTCTCCCATGGCCAAACCAGCTAACCATGACCCATCTGCTAGCATGGTTTCTCCTCCGGATCCAGTCCCAGATCCAGCCCCAGAATCAATGCCTGAACCAGAGCCCGTGTATTCCAGCCCGGATCCCGTGCCAGACCCCTGTGATGTTGTTGTTCCTTCTGTCGTTGGCGTTGAGTAGCTTGAAGATTTCTGACTGCAACACCACATGTAAAAGAAAACCATCAATTACAAAATCAACTAACAGGAATAATTATTACGGGTCGGGTCAGATTCTCTGGTATAATATAAATGACAACTTTGATTGCAACCTCAATTAATCCTAGAGCACTAAAACAATTAACAAATGAAATAAATTAATCATTCAAAAGAGGATCTTTGGCGTTGCTAATTTGCCTCAATCTAGCTCCACTCGAACAGAAAGTGAAATTAAACATAAACAATCACCACCAAAGAATGAAAAAAAACCAGTACAATTGCCGTCACACACAACTAAAACCATAATTTTGCTTTCCACAAACAGTAAACCAGAACAAAGCAGCCCACGATACTCGATATTCCCATGTGTGGATAATATCATTGTGATTTCACCCAGATCATTGTTAAAGCACGCAAAGGAGGGATTTACCAAAGACACCCGCGGCTGCATGCAGTTGAAGAAGATCCTAGCCGAGTGTCCGATGCTTTAGTTCATACATATGGCTAGGATCCACCACTGCAAGTAGCCCCGGCTGTCCCTGGTCCTCCTCGCAAAAGAAAAGGGCTAGCCGCTAGACTACCTTTATCTTTAGACAACATCCATGTAAGAAAGAATAAACTTTCAACGAGACAAAAAAATAAGCGTCAATTCTATGTTAATCAAACAAAGAAAAACTTCAAACAAGTGGAAGATTCACCAGAAAAAAACAAAAACCCAAAATTATAAAGACAATACTAACCCAAGAGAGACAATTCCTTACCTTGGAGATGAAGGGCAAAAGGTCACTGTATAATCAGCACCGCTACAAGTAAAAGTGCTAGTTGCATCATCATAAGCATAACTGTAAGATTTAGGACAAGCAGCCTTGAACATCTCTGAATAAACAGAAGGTTTACAAGTGGCGGGTGTATTGAACGCGCCACTGCAACAGTACTCCGGGCTCCCAAAAGCTTCACACGCGCTCTTACACGCGTCGCCTTCACCAACCCTCAGTTCTTGTGGACACTGTATGTTAAGATCCGATATACAGCCCGTTGAAGCGCACATGCCCGACCCCCCACTACCTTCCACAACCATGGGCAAATTGTACCCATCTACAAGACTAACATCGTAAAAATCCTGCCCACCCGACCCGAGTGTGAACTCTGCTAATGTAGCAGGTGGAGCAGCTCCAAATCCGTTACATTCAACTTGACCCGACCCGCAGTCACCTGTTGAGCATAACCCGGCTCCGGATTCGTCGAAATTACACCCAGTTCGAGCCCAAAAACGACCAGACCAGCCAGTTGGGGCTATAAAAGAACGAGAAGAGTCTTGTTGAAGCTCAAATCCGGTGCTGTCAAGTCTAGGACTGCCCGCATTGGCAAGAATTCCAGGCCAAACTGTGTGCTCACATTTGTTTACAAATGTGAACGTAGCAGCTAATACACAACCTGTAAAAACATGGAGGTCTATTTGAGAATGTGATAATGATAGTGTTTATTGGTTGGAAAAGTATTAAAATAATATTTTATTTTATTTTTTAAGATTTATTTTTTATATTAAACGATCTAGAAACAAAAACAAAAAGATTAATTTAAAACTAAAATAAAATTAAAAATTTTAAGACATGATTGGACCGTAATAACAAACAGAAGCACGAAATGCAAAACCCTTGAAGGAAAATCCAGACAATAGCAAGAATTCCTCCGGCATTCTTTTAGGTTGTTCTTAGAAGAGAAAAAATGGTGACTTGATGAGAAAATAGGATCAGAATGTTAATTAGTAACTACATACAAACATGAAAATGTTTTTGAGATTTGGTTTCTTGGTGTAAAGATTGGGACTTTTAGGCAAAATGAAGTTAAAATTCAAAAACTCTTTAAGCCTAACAAAGAAATGAGTGCTTAACCACAAAATGAGCCTAGTAAAGGGCTGTTGCTTTGTTAATGTGAATATAAATGTGAGAGAGGGACTAGAAAGTAACAATGGAGAGAGCATTTTTTGTGGGATCATTACCTTTATAACTCACAAGAAGAAGAAGAACAAAGCTGGAAATAAGAGTGGGGAAGCAGCAAGAGTAGTAACCCATGAGGTTTGTTTGTCTCTTTTTTATGGCTTTTGGGATTCTCTTTTTACTTTGAGTACTGGTTTAGTTGGCACAATTGCAGCTTAAGTTAGAGGAAGTGATAATGATGAAGGTGATGGCGCATTGAGGTAATGGCAATGGAGAAGACAATGAAGGGACTGATGATGCCCTGAAAGTGGTGAGGAGTAAAGAGTGAAGAAAGGGAGTGGTGTGATTGAGGGTTCAATGCCCCATAAACAGACAAATGAGCTTATGGGAAGAACCAGAGAGGAGAAAAAAGCAGGAGAGACGGTGAATGAGTGTTGGCTCACAGGTATAATAGAGCCTCTTTCTCTCTGAGACAGACAGACTGGCCCTCTCTATCTCACTGTTGTCAGGGACACTGTAAAAGAAAGTGATTGCAGCTAAGGTCTCAATTTCTTATCATCAGTTCAGGGAAAATCTTGCTTAGCTTTTCTAACAGCATATTGTAGTTTTTACCTTTTTTTCTCAATGGAGACTACCTTTTATTATTATATATATGAAATGTTATCTATATATACACACACTACATATGTGCACCTGATACTGTTTATATATTACTTATATTTTAAAAATTATTTGAAAGTTTAACTACAGTTATTTTTAAAAATATTTTTAAAAAAATATATATATTAAATAATATTTTTTATTATTTTTTTAAATTATTTTTAACATCAGCAAATCAAAATTATTTAAAAATACCAAAAAAATTAATTTAAAGTAAAACAAATTAATTTTTTAAAACATTTTTAAAACACAAAAAACTCTTATTAAATAATATAATTATAAAAAAATTCTTTCATTCATGTTTGTTTGAATTAATATTTATGAGTTTGAATTAAATTATTATTCTTTTTTTTTTTTCATTTAACAGTACTTTGATCCAATTAGTGTCCAAATCACCTGTGGTTTTTGGCAATATATACAATGGAGACATGTTAAGAATTAAGAGTAAATTGGATAGAAGGAGTGGACAGCTAATAGGAGGTTTATTTTTATGTTTTAAAATTTTTTTTGAAAAAAATAATTTTGAAAAAGTTTAAATTTTATTTTATTTTATTTTTTATTTACTTGAAATTAATATTTTTATATCGTTTTGATGTGTTAATTTTAAAAAATAAAAAATATTTTTAAATATATTTTTAAATAAAAAATACTTTAAAAATTAATAATTATTATTAACCTATATATAATTAATAGGATTTTGTGGTTATACTTTAGATTTTTTATGAATTATGTTTAGATGTTTTAATTTTTGAATGCTCCATGTCAGCCCTTATTAATTTAAATTTTTCAATATTACCTTATATATTTTGTAATGTTGAATAACTAACGTGACTAACGAAATGTCCAGAATAATTATGATTGTACTTGTATTTTTAAAAAATTTAATTTTTTTATGTGTTTTGGATCATTTTTATATGCTGATTTTAAAAATAATTTTTAAAAATAAAAAATATTATTTTAATATATTTTAATATAAAAAAAATACTTTAAAAAACAACAACAATCAATCTCCTAAAAAATCAATGACCTTTTATCGTGTTCCTACTTCTGTAACGAGAATGCTCTTCTCCTACAATATATTAGATCCAAGCCCCTAATTTACAGAATTTATGATTTAACACCCCAAAAAATTATTCTTGATTTTTTTTCAACGTCAGAATAATAAAGTTATGAAATTTTCAAAAAAAGGTCAAAAAGAAGCCCTTAAAATTCAACTATTTCAACATCCTGCAAAAATAACTTTTCATTACTTGAAAAAACTAAATTAATTAATTAACAATTTTAGTGGGTTTCCCATGGGACAATGGCTGTTCCAGTACGTGAAACCCCATAGCATAAATAACGGGGAACCGTTTGATTCGTATACACAAAGAAAGTCAAAAGGAAGCAAAACTTTTAAGATCAGAGGCCCCACCAATCACATTTTGCCACCACTTTATTTTTCACATCAGCAACAGTTGCTTAAAACTAGAAAAAAACAATATTGATTCAGTACCGTGTAGCTCTGACAAGGCTGGGATGGAGACTATTTAGAGGTGTGTCCATCCGATCACCGGCTCATAAATTGCCACGACGAGTAATATGACGGTCGATTTGTGCCACGTGGTAAGTCCGGATTTGGGGTCCTCGCTTTTGCAGTGCAATTATGGAAGAGCATAGGATTCTTATACTCTCTCGTCTTTTCATGATTTACTGTTGATTCTTTGGAAGCTGAAAATATTATTGACTTTAATTATTTAAAAATTAAGAGTGTAATTAATTGGAACTATCAAGAAGTATACTGACAATCAATCTTGTTTGTTACCCGTCTGAGCAAGATATTTCCTCAGTCCTCGTTCTAATGGTTTTTGTACAAATGTTCAAGAACATCAAATATGTCGTCCGCGCTCCTCCGAGGATGCGACCAAATTTTCTCAAATGATATAATAATTCTAGAAAAATCATATTCATTTTATTAAAACGTGATCTGTAATAAGAGATTAAAATAATTTATGGAAAAAAAAGTGTAAAAAATTATAAAACTCAAGATTTAATATTCTAATATCAAAAATAAAAACAAAAAAAAAAATCAAAAAATATAACGTTGAAGAAAAATCTGAGTTCAACTCGAGCTAACTTGGTGAATTTATAATCCGATATAAGATAAGGATAAAAAAAATAATTTCAAAAGAATAACCTAATAAAAAAGATAAAAGTTTAGAAAAAAAATATACACAAAAAAAACCGAGCCAATTTAACGAACCCACAACTCCTGATATGAAATCAAGATAAAAAAATAATTTTAAAAAAATGACCTAGTAAAAAAGATCAAAGTTTAATAAAAAAAAAACATAAAAAAACTGAGTTAACTTGAGTTAATTTACCAATCCATTCCTCGAATAACCAAACAGAAAGAAAAGTGAAAAAATAACAAAGTTCAAGTGCAAATAACTTGATACAAAATGATGAAACTGGAAAAAAAAACTCATAAAAAATAAAAGAAAAAAATAAAGCCAACCTGGGTTAAATCGATAAACCCGTCACTCGCGACATGAGATTGAAATAAAAAAATAAACTAAGAAAGTGATAAAAAAAAACTAAGAAAATGATTTTAAAAAAGTAATCAAAAGAATAGGGACTATAATTAGATAAAAAAATTAAATTAAATTAAATGTTGAGGGATACAATTAAAAAAAATGATAAATTAAGAAAAGAATAAGAATATAGAAATCAAAAGAATGAGGATAAAAAATAAATCAAGAAAAAAAATGTAATAAAATTGGAAAGGATGATATTGTATAAAATAACAATAATCAAGAAAAGTATAAAACACAAAAATAGAGCCATTAAGAGTAGAGGGACCAAATTGAATAAGAAATCAAATTGAATAAAATGCTCAAGTAAGAAATTTAAAAAAAAAACTTAAAAAAGAATCAAAAGCCAAATAAACAATAATCAAAAGGAGGGTCAAAATCAATAAAATCACAAACTAGAGGACACAATTGTTTTTTGAAAGTCATGTAAGAATTTCTAGGAAATGAGAGAGAAAATAGAGAAGAAAGTAAAAAAAAAAAACTTCACCGCAACCCAACTGAACCTCCTATACAAGCATGCGTCACATCACTGGAAAGAGAATGACTCGTCTTCCAATGCCGCCACGAGTGTAGAATTTTGACAACCAGAAAGGACCTCATGCGCCACCTGAATGACGCAGAGACCATTTTAATGGGGTGGATGACTTGCCCCTATTTTTTTGAAAAATAATATGCAGATGTTGATGTCGCGTCATTTGAAATTCTAGATTTCATCCAATGATGGCTAAAAAATCAGGTCAGTGTTTTTTTGTCCAAAAAATCTAATTCTAAAGTCATTTTAACCCAAAAACACACCACCAACATCATTGATACACCCATAAATCAATATATTAACTCAAAACACCTAAAAAGGGTAAAAAAACACGAAATCAAAGTTGGTTAAGTTTATCTTCATCGACTTAAATATGTTTTTTCAGGCAACATCGAAGTACTAAACAACCATGATCTAACATCTCTCATCTAATAGAACCCGTTGACAAAAAAAACTTATTTTGGTGGTAAAAAATGACTTGAATGACTACATTCTCTCTCATCACCAAAATCCAACGACTTTTCTCTCTTTACTTTCTCCAACCAGGGATTGAAAAACATTATAAATGAATTTTTGCATCAAAATTGATTTTTTGAAATCGAAAATGATCTAAATTGTCTAATTTGTGTTATTTTTAAAATTTGAGGATCTAGGTGTATTTTAAAAAAAATTATAGCATACTAACCATGTTTGATGCCTTTTTAATTTCAGTTCCTCTCCCTTCAATTATATTATTTCCTAAAAAATTAAATAGCATAAAATAAAAATTTAAAGACTAAAATAATTTATTAAAAAATACATAGCATATACACAAATGTTTTCGTTCTGTGAGCAGGTGTGGGCCTAGTGAAACTTTGTAAATATGGTAGTGGCAGAAAACTCGCATCATTCGTAGGTCCACACCACAGGTTTTTGAAGACCATTCAAACCACTTTCCATGATAAAAAGTGGACCGCTTCATTGTTCCCCTCCCCATACGAATAATTAAGGGTTTAAACAAAAACATAATAAAAGATGAGTGATTCTTTGCTTTTGTCACCATGTATTATTTATTTATTTTATATATATAAGGTATATTGGTCGGTTTACACTCTTACACGTACCAAATTAGATTTTTATATCCTAAATAAAGCTTACGAAACAAAATTTATACCCCACGATCCATGAATATTAATATTAATGAGCAGAGAAAGCCTTACTACAAATCATACATGAGATCACACATGGAGCATACTTCTTTTTCCCATTAATTTTAACAACTCAGCCATCTATCTGAAAGTGTGGTTACGATTGCTTTTTAAAATATTTTTTATTTAAAAATATATCAAAATAATATATATTTTTTATTTTTTTAAAATTATTTTTAATACTTGCATATCAAAATAATCTAAAAATATCAAAAAATATTAATTTGAAACAAAGAAAAAAATAAAATAAAAATTTAATTTTTTTTAAAATATTTTTAAAACACAAAAACAAACAAGACAATCATGCCTTGCCAGAGGATAAACTGTTAACTTTTCGAAATTAATTCATGGACATAATATTTCATGCCAGTTAATTTGGATGTACGGATTCCAAAGTTCCCAGCTTTTATGTGTTGTATAGTTATAAAAGATGTGCTTTAATTGATCCGGAACAGGCTTGGTCGTGAAAAATGCTGAACAACGAAAGTTTTTTGGCTTACATGTAAGATTTTGTAGAATCCCTCCAATCCCCCACTTATAATTATGTGCCGACTGGCCCGAGAACCCAGGTTGGTGAAATGAGATGCAACAAAACCGCTCATCAAATATGAAACCATGAGCTACTTCAGAAAATGTTGGATGCATCCGATGTGCAATCAGATTATTTCCTCTTTGATATTCCCAGCCAAGAAAAGAATATTAAATTCCCACAATTTTGTTTTATGCCTTCAGTGTGGGAGAAAAGCCAACCAGAAAGTTACGGGAGGAACAGCAAATGTGCAATTGCCATGGCCATATCTGTCAAGGGCGAGCAAATCCATATGCGTTTTATTCTCCCTTTCTTGTAATTTATTCATGATTGCAACATTTGTTTGTGACCGTGAAGGCAGCTCACAGTCTTCCTGGACATGTACAATATTGTCTAGTCTACCTTTGTTTTCTAATCACAGTCTCTTGTTTCCACTCTTGTATTTTTTTCCATCACCCTTTTTCCCCCCTCCATGAGCTTTGTATCGCATGACCAAGGGAACTTTTATTTTTAATACAAGCAAGATTCATATAATGGTCTCGCATGTAATATAATTAAGTAAGAACTAATAAGAGTCGTGACAGTTGTACATCATTTATTCCACATAGTTCTTTTTATGCACTATAATATTAGTCTTTACTTAACATAATTTATAAACGAGAAGCCCTTAATCGGTCCAACAATAATATCTCTATCAAAAACAATTTATGTAATTATTATTCTAATTCAATCATGTATACCAAATAAAAAACAATAAATACAAGAAACATCTTTATAAATGAGCTCTTAGTATCAAATACATAATCATTATAAAATCATGACATAATATCAACAATTATATTCCATGGTACCTATTATTTCAACATGATTGCTGAAAATCTTGGGTGACAATCCTACCGTTAATGGATTAACAATCATAATAACTATGCTAATATGTTCAATTGATAATTTTTGTTCTTGAACTTCTTCTTTAACGACAAGTATTTCAATTTCATGTGTTTTGCACCTTTTGAATACATGTCATTATTAAAAAAAAAAAAAAACTGCAAAATTATCACAATAAGTTTTCAGTGGCTTGGCGATATTGTTGACTGAAGTACTGAAATAAAGTTCGCAACCAATTTGTTTGAATTATAGCCTCAAAGCATGCCACAAATTCAGCTTTCATAATGGATGCAACAATAGTATATTACTTTGCACTCTTTTATGAGATTGTTCCTCCGGCTAAAAGGAATAAATAACCAAATATGGATTTTCTTATATCCATATATCCAATAAAATCTAAATCTGAATATTCAATCACTTAAGATGATCAAATTTTCTGTAAATGAGCATGTAATCTTTTGTCCTTGCAAGCATCTCATTATATTACTTTATTTGTAACCTTTCAGTGATCTAAACCTAGATCACTTTGGTACATGCTTAGCATTCGAAAATCAAAATTAATGTTTAGCCTGGTACGAGTTTAAGCATACATCAAGCTCCTAATAATTTATGCATATGAAAGTCTTTCTATTTTTTTGTGTTCCAATTCATTATTTGGGCATTGAATGTGATTAAACTTATCTCTCTTTTAAATGAAAACAACATTTGCTAAGAATTTATCCATTCTAAATCTCTCTTAAACTTTATTGATATAAGCTTTTTGAGACAACCTAAACAATTCTTGTGATCTATCTCAGAATAGTTTTATCCCAATCACATATGTTCCCTCTCCCATGTCTTTCATCTCAAAGTTATTACATAGAAAATTTTTGGTCTCGTGTAGACTTTTAAGTCTCGTTTCCTCTTGAACAAGCATGCTCTGCAACTCATGTACATTTCATTTATTCTTCATTGTATTATAGTTCATTTGAAAAGGACCATACCTATGAGGTAACCAGTTGATAATAAATGGCACAAGAAAATTCACATTCACATTCATTCATAATGACTTAAGTTTTGATGCAATATTTGTCATTTAAATGACATGCTCATGCATGATACGAGAACCATAAATCATAAATCCCCTAGTATTTTTAGTTTTGGGAAGAAAAAACTTGATGTCACTAGCTATACTCATTTGCGGTAACATTAGGTTGTCTCTTTGATATTTTCCAAGTTTTATAGAAAGATTCTTCTTCGGCACTACTAATATCAGTAATAGCAGGGGGTTTCTTAACTTAAAGTTCCAAATCAACATCTAAGATGCTCAAATGAAATTGAACTTGTTCACACCATTCAAATAAATTAAATATTAGAACATATGAAGCATGCAAATAAAGGGAAATAAGAACATTTACTGCAAAGATTTATAAAAGTACTGAAACATTAATGCTTTGAACCAAAACTTAAATATATTATACAAATCCAAATATATATATATATAATCTTCTTTAGGTGATGCAACAATATACAAAAAAATAATCATAATGATAATAATAAAATTTAACTTGATTTGATAATTATATATGCACTAATTAGATGAATTTACTATCTTTGGATATATAAACATAACTAACCACACATATTGATTAGCATCAATTATATTCATTAATTATAAGAACAACTAGTCGTTCTTTAGGTGATCCTAAAATACTTTATAACAATGAACTTTAATTTACCCATAAATAAACAATTATCATGACATTTAGAAACATAAAATTCATGGGTCATTGAAAAGAAAAAACATTATACAATTCAAAACTCATTTGTCTTAATGATTTGACAACTTTGATGATTAACAAACCAGACATAATATAAATTTCAAATTGTAAACATAGTACTTAAACATGAATATTCTAACATATAGTCATAAATATATTA
>Ga0307518_10000330_pt1 | contig 35574 bp, 17 predicted proteins | sample 25_EM_MG_FD_203889 | JGI IMG/M metagenome (GOLD analysis project Ga0307518, IMG submission 203889) | Populus trichocarpa ectomycorrhiza microbial communities from riparian zone in the Pacific Northwest, United States - 25_EM | ecosystem: Host-associated > Plants > Roots > Unclassified | place... | reverse complement strand
TATATATATATATATATATATATATATATATATATATATATATATATATATATGTAAAATATTAGTACATGTTTAGATAAAAACTAGATAATTAGCTTGCTCTACAACTGCTCGCAGTACTATACTGTAAGTTGGATAAAAAAAAATTTAAATGTAAAAATATAATATCTAAACAGAGAGAAACTTTTTGATAATGTGATTAAACCCTATCCCACAGGTCAATCTTAAAATCTCTTAACCCAACTTCTTGTCTAGCTCAGGCTTTATATCAAATCATCTAGGAGTTGCCATGATTTGATCCAGTTAACTTGTCTTGTTTAAAGGCAATTTCAATAACCAGTGAAAGCGTGGTTTGATTTAAAAAATAAAAATAAAGATGAGATCTTTTTTAAAAAAACATTAAGATAATGACATATTGGATTGATCTAGATCAACTCGGGTTAATCCACCAAACTGGCTACACGAGTAATGGACTCCCCTGGATTAAATAACTTTTTTTTGTGAAACTCTTTATTATTTAATCATATGATAAAAAAAAAATTGACACTCAAAAAACGAGCACCAACTCAATACTATTCATTACTCGTGTAGCAAGTTTGGTGGATTAACCCGAGTTGATCTAGATCGATCCAATATGTCATTATCTCAATGTTTTTTAAAAAGATCTCATCTTTATTTTTATTTTTTATTTAATCATATGATAAAAAAAAATTGACACTCAAAAAACGAGCACCAACTCAATGTTATGACGTTTATTTGAGACTACAATAACTTTATAGAAAGCAAAGCGAAATAAATTATGAAACTTAATTCTTAGCATTTTTTAATTGAAAAATAAAAATATATTATTTACACTTTATAAAATAAATTAAGAAATGAAGCTAACATGTTAAGTATCCCGCCTAGGGAATATGTTTGCAAGAAAGAAACTCAAAGGAATTGACAGGGTCACACATATGAACTGATAAATCAAAAGGAGTTGTTAGCACTAAGTAAATATTAAAAGAGGAAGCAAAACTTTATATAGAAAAAATAGATTCACATGTAAATTTTTTACACCGACTGTTATTTTTATTTTTATTTTTTATAAAACAAATCAAACTAATTTCTTTCAAATATCATGCAACTAAAAAATTATAAAATAAATCGATCATAATATAAAAAACAAAGTTAATTCAATAGAAACAATTAATGAAAAGATATATATATATATATATGTGTGTGTGTGTGTGTAACCTTAAATTAAAAAGCCTAGGCGGATGCTTTTTTTTAAAAAATTAAAAAGGTGGTAAGTTGCTTATAATGGCAAGTGACTAGTCGCCTCTAGGGTTGTTGCTTAGAATTTTACCACTATTATTGTTGCTGAAAATATCATTGGGTTTTGATTTAAAAATCTATATTTATCTAAAAACACCATAAAACCTTCATAAAACACCTACCAGTTCCAAAACATCCCGAAATCAATTAAATAAAAAAAATTAAACGGAATCAATCTATTTTTCAAAGTTTATAGGAAATAATCACCACCATCGAACACCCCTCATCAAATAAAACTTGTTAACACTGAGAACAATAAATTTCATCCTCAAAAAGTGGTAATTTGCCAACTTGCTTAATTTGCCAACTTGCTCTCTCTTTCAGGGTTTTTAGATGACTTTCTCTCTTATCTCTTTAACTCAAGAATTGAAATGTTAAGAAAATAAACATTTGAACTAAAATTAAAATTGTAAAAACTAAAAGGATCGTTAGAGTAAGAAAAAGGAAAGTAATTAAAGAACAAAACTTTTTCTAGTGAATTTAAGATTATATATGGGATTTTCTCCTTGTTTTACACTTTGGTCCTTTATTATTATGTTTTCTCTTTCCTTAACAAATATTAATAAATTCGTCATTAATTTAGGAATAGAAGTCTGCAATTAAAAAAAAAAGTTAGGGAACAAAAATGAAAATAATATTTGGCTACTGTGAATTGCTATAGCATGCACTAGTTGTGGACTCGCACTACACCGTACACTTGGATTTATTTTTTTTTTGCATAAAAAATATTAGCAGTTTGACTTAAACTTTCAGTGACTAGTTTCTTAGTGTAGTTATTATCGCTTCATCAATAATATTTCGATTTAGACATTATAGTATTGAATGTGTCTACTATGTTATATCATGTTTGTTCTCAACACCATAATCATTGATTTTTTTTAATAAGATTTGAAACTCTTTTCAAATCTCATTCTACTTTATATAGGGATTTACAATCAATACTATTTAAGAACAGATAAAATATTTTTTTAATTCATTAAGGGTGATGAATCATCTCTTTATTATTTAAATACATTTATATAGTTCATGTTATATCCAATATCTACTCATTTGTTACCATTTATTAGCACAACGTGTAACATGATTAGAATATAACACTTCTTATGTAAGATAACTTGGTGATGTTAAGTTTAAAGATCACTTACACAACTGTTACGTGAGCCTTTTCATAAACAAGAGTAATTTCTCAATATGAAATTCTTATACAGGTAAGTTCAGTGTACATGTCATTTGACAAGCACTTACATATTAGTTTTAGGTATCCCTCATACCTCAGTTTATAATAACAACCGCTTTCTTTTTTAAAAGAACATAATATGTATTAGTCTCAACAACTCTAATTAATTTCCAATCTTAATAGAGCATTGATCATGAACATTTAAGAACAATGCTTTAATACTTTACAATTTCTTTTGCAAAGCATTTTGTTTCAAGAACTTTATCTTTACTCTAGACTCATTAATTAATATTTGATTAATATTAAAAATAGATAAACTTTTATTAATAAATTAAATATATATACATGAACAAAGCTAATACGACGATTGGCTAAATGACATATCCACTAACAAAACCATGGTAGTTTTGATGCATTTTGGATGAAATCATCGTTGAATGATTTCCTTCTGTATATTTGGGAGGGATAAACAAGAGGGAACTTGAAATCATCGTTGAAATAAACTTGTTTCTTGAAAAACAATAAAAGTTTCTAAATCTTAAAATATAAATAATCCATAGAATGCCTTCTCCTTCCACTGCTTCAGCTCACATTCATCTCTGCATGTTTTTCTTAAGCACCACAGCTGATTACATAACATTTCTACAGAACTTTCCTTCAAAAGGGATACATTTTCTACACATATATCTTCCGAAGGTTTCACACTGAACATGATTCTAAATGAATAATTGATTTTGGTTTCTGCAGTGGCCCTCCAGGGGATCTTTATGTGTATCTCGAGGTTGAAGAGATAACAGGAATCCAAAGAGATGGCATTAACCTCATCTCAACAACATCTATCAGTTATGCTGATGCAATACTGCTGGGGATTGTTGTTAAGGTCATATTTTTATCATCTCAGATTAAAAATAATCTATGCATGCCTTAATTTTCGATTTCTGGTCTGCTTAACTCGTGATAGTTATCATATTTATGAAAATTTAAGCAGATAAAACATTCAGTTTGTGTACCACTGCAAAAAGATTGAAGATTTCAATAAGCTACATAACACACCATTTAAGTTTTGAACATTAGAAATTTTCGCCTTTGCTTAGTAGTGGAACAACAGCTACCTCAATTGGAGAGTGTGGCCCTCTTTTACTGTCACATTCTTGACCATTTTGAAGATGCTCTTTTTATTGGTCAAAATCAACACAATTACCGGATTTCAGAGGAGTTGTAAATTTACAGAGACCAGCAGGTGGGAATTTTTTTATTATTATTATTCTTTGTTCACAGCAAACCTTATGCTGTTGGATTATTGAAGTGGTTTGTCAATGTTGAGCCTGAGTAGCTGTTGGTTTTGCCCAGATAATATTTGAGCTCAAGCCAACTTTCCTCTCAGGGAAGTTTTACATGCATAAGAAGAAAAACTTGCGTTGTTCTTTTTTGATAAAATGTTGAGATTACATTAAAGGATGGTCCACTGGAGCTAGAATCTTCTTTTCTGCATAAATGTATGCAAATGAGATTCTGAAGCTACAGGGCCTTGCCAACTTCATCCATTTTATTAGTTTTCTGGAAAATTTTAGAAAGCAATAATTGTGCAAGTGGATTGGTGTAGCATACACATAGATCCATGTCTAGAACGATTCTAGCTTAAACTTTCCTCTCATTTGTTTTGATACTTTCTCATGATCAAATGTTGGTGTTAATAATTTGCATCCCTGCCATCAAAACATAATTTACATCTTTAATCGAGCTTAACTCCAACGTGATGCCAATGTTTACACGTGTCAAAGAGCGTGAATTGCTTGGAGAGCTTGCTTCACTGAGTAATACTAGTATCAGTCGATCACGAACTCGGCCCAAAACTCAGCCTGACAGTAAGCAATTGTTCGCTATTGGTAGATGATATCGTGTTTGATATAATTGTGATTTGCCTAATTTGTGTTTTTTTTTTTTTTTTTCTGAAAGTAATGAACAAAATAACATATTCCATGGTAAGATTTTGACTATCCGAAACATACATCAACATAATGACCTGTGCTGCTTCATATTTCCCAGGAGCCATTCTCTCTTAAAATCTGGGCTCAATGTCCCCTGCTTCTTGTGACCAGAGGCGGAGTAAGAAAAAAAATTTAGGAGGCCAAGAAAAAATTTCTGTTATTTTTATTAAATATTTATAAAGGAGGAGCATTTCCTTGCAGGGACTTCGGTCCCTGCCAGCCCCACTCCCTCCGCCACTGCTTGTGACCCATTTCATTTCTCAAGGATTCTCCCCAAAATGACCTATGCTGCTTGCAACTCTTGACTAGATTATGCAAGCATCCATGCTTAAGAAGATCTGCCCTTTTCTCAATATTTGAGCGAATTCCCATCACCAGGCTTCATATTTCCTTTTGTATTTATCTCGGCAGTTCTTCATGGAATAATTGAATGACTTTTGAAACAGTAATCATATATTTAAATTGAATTTTATTTTTAAGAGCTAAAAAACTAAAAGTAAAGAAGAAAAGAAGAAGAGGGCCAAGGTGGCTAGGCTTCTCTGGACCTTGGTTATTGGGCTGCACGCTTGGCCTATATAAAAAGACCAGATGCGCTCGCAATTTTTTTTTTTTTTTTTTTTTTTTAAGACGGTAGAGATACATGTATTTGTGTGAAGCCCGCCTCCTACAACTGGGTGTGTTTGTTTTAGTTTTTGTGGTTGAGGTTGTGGTAGGGTACAATTCATTTATACACAAAACTCAATTATAAAAACTAATTTTTTTTGTTTTTTGTTGCTTTTTTAGTGGATATCACATCCAACCTCAATCTCCACCTCAAATACAAACACACACTAAAGCTGGGTGGGTGGATTGATCGACTCAGGGCTTAGATGCAAAGAACAAACATGGGCAAAAATCCCGTGAAAGGCATTAATGCTCAAAATTCCATGCATTAATTTCTCTTCTCTCCCCTTTCTCGTGAACCCCATAATTAGCCTTTTCACTCCACGCACCAACCTGTCTTTTCCGTCCTCCTCTATATATATATATATCTCTTGCCCATGTCCTTGAATCTTTAAATCCCTCTTCCTACCGCCACCGCCCTCTTTAAGCCTTCATAAACTACAATCTCCTAGCAAAATGCTAACCTTTTTGTATCCACGAGCACAGACACTAACACTACTTCTTATGTCTCTTCTATTACCACTCGCCAAGCCTTTCACGGTCATCGTGTCGGATTCTAGCAACCAATCCGCCCTCGTGGACGGGCCGCAATCTGGGTTCACGATGAACAAGAATGGAGCTCGGACCGATGCTCGTGAGCAAGAAGCGGTCTATGACATCATGCGAGCCACTGGCAACGACTGGGCAACCGATATCCCTGATGTTTGTCGTGGCCGGTGGCACGGTATCGAGTGCATGCCGGACAAGGACAATGTGTACCATGTTGTTTCATTGTCCTTCGGCACCTTGTCCGATGACACTGCTTTCCCCACATGCGACCCGGCAAGGTCCTACATCTCAGAGTCTATCATGAAGCTTCCCCACCTCAAAACTTTGTTTTTTTACCGTTGTTTTAGCGACAACCCACAGCCTATCCCTTCATTTTTGGGGCAACTGAGCCCAACTTTGCAAACCTTGGTGCTCAGGGAAAACGGGCATGTAGGCCTTGTTCCTGCTGAATTAGGAAATCTTACACGTCTGAAAGTTCTTGATCTCCACAAAAACAATCTTAACGGTTCAATTCCTGTTTCATTGGGCCGGCTGGCCGGCCTAAAATCGTTGGATTTGAGTGGGAATAAACTGACCGGTTCAATTTTCAGTTTAAGTTTCCCGGTTTTAAATGTTTTGGACCTGAGCCAGAATATGCTCACGGGTTCAATTCCATCCTCCCTTGGTTTTTGTCACTCTCTAATCAAAATTGATTTTAGTCGAAATCGTCTAAGTGGTTCCATTCCAGAGTCAATTGGTAGCCTCAAAGAGCTTATTCTAATGGATTTGAGCTATAATCGGCTATCAAAGCCGCTTCCAACATCCATTAGAAGCTTGAATTCTCTCCAAGCATTGATTCTCAAAGGAAATCCAATGGGGTCTACAACCCTTGCTAGTAAGGAGTTTGATGGTATGAAGAGTCTAATGGTTTTAATTCTATCAAACACAAATTTGCACGGTCCAATCCCTGAGTCACTAGGCCGGTTAACAAACCTTCGGGTCATCCATCTTGATGGGAACCACTTAAATGGTTCAATTCCTATAAACTTCAAGGACTTGAAAAACCTTGGTGAATTGAGACTCAATGACAATCAACTTACTGGGCCGGTTCCATTTGGAAGAGAAATGGTGTGGAAGATGAGAAGGAAGCTTAAACTTTACAATAACACAGGATTGTGTTATGATGCTAATAGTGGTTTTGAAGATGGTCTGGATTCTACATTCGATTCGGGTATTGGTTTATGCAACACACCTGAACCCGGTTCAGCAAGGACAGTGCAACATCTTTCTGCAATTGACGGGGAGACTATGCCAAGTACAACTAATAAATCCTCAGCAGCACTTCATAAAGCTTCAGTTTTTGTTAGGTTGCTTCAACAAACAATAGCTATTGTGTCTACTTTAATTTTCATTTCAACGTGAGAAAAAGAAGGCATGTAAGAAATAGTGTCATACTACATTGTTTTCATTTGTATCATACAATGGTTAGGTTGTAGTGTACTACTATTGGTGTTAGAAGAAATATCTTCAGGTTGCAGCCCTCTAATATCATACTGGAGTAAACTTTAGCTATATTTGGATGCTTTGTCCATTCCAAATAATCACTACTGTGTCTTACCTCAATTTTAAGGATGCCGTTCTTCTGCTACAAGGTAACTAACGTCCTGCCATGAAATATTTCCAGGTTTACTTGATCATCAAAACTAGGTACTGAAAAATATGAAGCGTGCAGCTTTGAAATAGATCATGTAACAGGGGGGGGTTCTGCAGATTGGAGCTGAAAGATTGTTTACCTTCAGTAACCAGTAATGTATCACCAATAGGATTTCGGGTGCTTGGAAGAATGATCATCACAACTTTTCGTCGTAACTTCACTGACAGACAACTCGCTTTAGATATGAAGATTCTGAAAAACGATAACTAGAGCGCACATTGTTCTCTTGAATGATCGATCGTCACACAGCTTAAATGGGCCCCATTGTTGTTCAATAAATGAAGACTTGCATTCTCTTCAACGAAATTTGCATTTAACTTTCTTGTTGCTTCTACCTCGCACTGATTTGATGAGCCAATCTTGGATGATTACAAGTAAGTTCTGAAATTTACTAGTCGCAGTACAACAACGTGGCTGGTTTATGTTCCCGGTAAGAAGGTAATCCATGAAGTTAAGGAGGTCTCCATCAAGCAAGTTCTAAAGTTGTTTCTCAAGGCATATTGAACAAGTAGAATTAACTATACACTGACCACTGCTGCATCGTATATGATTACCACAACTGAAGCTAAAATACCAGATAAAGAATCAAAGCTTATTTCAAAGTTCAAACAGGTGCTAGCTGGGCAAAACTCACCTCAACCCATGAACTCAAGTTTTAATCATATATAGCATAACTTCCATGGATTTAATCCCATTAAGTCAGAATTGTTTCTTAAGCCATAACAGACTGCTAAGAACAAGAAAGACTTTGGTGTGATTACTAGAACTCCTCTAGAATGCTTAACTGGTTGACTTAAAGTTGGTAGTTCGTTTATCGTGCTGATGAAATTGGAATATCTCAGTATAGTTTTGGAAATTGAATCTCCAAACTCATTAAACATTGACCCTATTCACTCTGCTCATTCATTGAAGTAAAAATACTTTTTATAATACACAGGCAAACGAGGGGTCAGGGACACTAGGCAATCTCCGATGGAAAGACTACATGGAAATTAGACCAACAATGACTTTATTCCACCTCAGAAGAAAAGGGCAAGTGTCATGACATACCTTAGAGCAACTGATATCTTTGGGTGGTTACTATTTTCCGATTTGTTCTTGAGGATTGTGGTTGCTCCCTTTGCAAGAATGTTGCAGTTGCAAATTCATGTTTATAGACATAGATTACTATCTGGAAAAATGGATCGAAGTACATTTCTTTTACCAACAGGGTACTCAAGAAAGTGTGGTTCATCACTCTTGATAACTTAGCTTGATCAAGAGCACAACGGCTACAACGACAGGAGTTGATATCATAATCAGCGCCTGTAAGATGTTTGGTCTTGTTATCTCAGGAAAAAGGATGCTTCCATACTTTATTACAGCTGCACCAGCAAGAGAACCAGCCCCTAGTTTCAATAAATAGTTCCAATCCTCCTGTTTGTAAAATTAAACAAGAGCTCAGCATTAAAAAGGGGTTTGTGTAGTATTTGAACTTAAAGGCATGTGCATCCACTCTTTTCGTGACGGGTGCTGTAAATGACTGATATCTAAGCTCAGTGAACTGTTGTAGAGACTGCATTTACAACACACTAATACGATCATCTCCTACTAAGATCATCTAAAATCATACCAAGCAATTGGCAATTTATCTTCAAATCAATAGTAACTAACTACTTTGTCGGTGATTGCTGGGAAAGGACTTGCATTACACAAAGTTTTGTTATTACCCATCCATTAACCAATCAGTTGGTATAGAATTTAGTGCAGGATACTTTCAGTAATGAACATAGCCATATTAGACATGTTGCTCTAAATGGGATTTGTGTTATATGTATGGGGTTGCAAACTTGAGTAGAGTAAGAGTTAAGCCCTAATCTCTGCCTGACTGGTACACGATGGCTCAAAAATCTAATTGGATTGGATGTGTATTGACACAGCTTCAAAATCACCTGCCCAATATTTACATTTGTTTTGGATTGATGATAGAATAATAGACCTGATGAAAGGTAATGAAATGAATGGCCTTTTCTCTAATCTTGTCTCCAAGTATATGGTACCATGAAATGAAACTAAACCAAAATCTCCACTGTTACTGTATGGAGGAAGACTCCAAGTCTAAAATAATAAGGAACTCGATAAAAGCAAGCACTTGTTTAAAATCGAGAAAGAGAGAGAGAGAGTGATGAATGGACCTGAGAGGTACCACTGGTGGTGCCATTTAAACTGGGGGTTTCTTCCCCTTCTCCTCCTCCTCCTCCTCCTCCTCCTCCTCCTTGAGAATTGGAGGCCTGTGCAGGGACAAACTTTTGTAGCTTGGCAATATTTGATGAGAGCAGAAAACATGGGTTGTTGAGGAAGCTGGAACCCATTATTGTAAGCTTATTTCTTGTTGGGTTATATGAGGAACAAGAGCTGAGGTTAGGAGGACCTCTGGTTGCTGCTCTACTTGTCATCATTGCCATTATCTTCTTTTTGCTCCACCAGCTAAACTATCCCAAGAGAAGTGAAAGTTCCACTTTTTTAATAACAAGGGCAAACTTCCTTTTTGTTCCTATAAATTCATCAATATTTCCAATTATGTCCCTATATTTTGAAATTACCCATACTAATTTATGAGCGGCTGTCCCTTTCCAAAATATTCTAATATTAACATTAACCATTAACAAAGTAAAAATAAATAAATAAATGTTTTTTCACTATATTCCAAAACATTATTCACACATTCACAAAACACTATAATTTAATATTCATTTGCACCGTTCAGAAGATGTGTTTTTTTTACACTTTGGTCAAGGTTTACATTTCAAACACAATATTTCATTTTTATCACATTGTGGTCCCTAACAATTGAGAGAGAGGAGAGAGAGGCAACAAAGAGGGAGAAAAGATAGCTTTTGATTTGATTTTATTTTGAGTTTTTAGAATAATTAAATTATGTTTTTGAATTGAAAATGAATTTATGAAGATTTCTAAGATGTTGTTTTGGGTTTTTTTTTTAAAAAAATCTAAGTTAAAATTTAAGTTTCAGAGCCTAAAATATACGAATCTATATTTTTTATTTTATCATAAATGGTGGGCAAAATTTTGTTACAAGGTATGAAAGGTCATCTTCTCAAGCAAATAATGTGTCATTTACTCTCTTTTTTCTAAAACTTCAAGCCTCCGAGCCTCACCTTATAATCCTAGATGCAACAAGCCCATTGTTTCAAGTCAAGGCATGCTTGGCTAGTTCTTTAAGTTCAAGTGTGCCTGAGCTTATTTCTCTTGAATTTTTATTTTTATTTTATTTTATTTTTTTATATTTTAAAATAAAATTCTCTTTAAATAAAATAGATACAAAGTTATTTTAAAAATCATTTGATAATACCATATTTTCAAATAAAATTAGAGTATTTTATGGTAATATTAGTAATTACTTTGCAAATAATTATATATGAGCCTAATATGCAAACATTTATTAAGAAATTACTCATGCATATTCAATGAGAATAAAATATTTATTTTGTTATTTTTTTAAGAAATTTTTTTATATAATTTTCTCAAATTAATTATTATTATTTTGCATATGGTCACATAAAAATTATCAAAACATGATTTTTGGTTTTCAAATATTTTGATAAAGATTTTTTTTTTTTTTTGCTTTATAAGCGTGTTTGACCAATACACTCTTAGATCTATTTTGATAATTTTGATTAAAGAAAAAATTTTGATTTTTTTCCAAACAAAACCTTATTATAAAAAAATATAATTTTTTAGCATATGGCCAAAACTTCTAAAAATTATTTGAGCATTTATTAAAAATATAAAATACTTTAGCATGTTTTAAAAAAAATATTGCATGAATTTTACAATGAGTTTATAAAATTTCAAAGGATTATGGCCTATATTTCTAAAATATATAAAAGAAACTTATTTTTGGCAAGAAAATATACTATCCACTTTTAATATAAGGATAAAAAACCTAAAAAATGGTTAATATCCAAAATATTATTAGGGATAATAATTTATTACTCACTTTAATATAAGGATAAAAACCTGTATAAGGAGTTAATTTCCAAAATATTTTTGGGAGTAATATAACTCATTCATTTATAATATAAGAATAAAAACTACAATGAATTTTATCTGAAATATTATTTGAAATGACACGATAACAAAAAATTATAAGTTTGTCTCAAAAGAATCCTCAATGATAATTGAGAACATTTCAAACTTTTAGCCTAAGTTATTGACCTAAGAAATAAGGGTTTGTTCATCGTAACAAATCTGTCATTATAGACTGACAGAAATAGAAACATCATCTGACCATAGCAAACAAAGAAAAACAATGTAGCTTACCTCAGGTAATGCATATTAAGGGTGCTAATACATTTTTTTTATACAACCAGTCTCTTCTCTAGAATCTCTAAAAGACCAGTTAAGGTTCATAATAATCATAATACTAGGTGATGACTCTTTATTTAACCAAAGACCTCTTATCCTACCCCATAAGGATCACAACGACGTCGCGCTCTCACAAGGGGTACGATAGGATGATGACTCCACTGGGGACCCTTGGAATAAGATTTGTTTTGTTTGTTTATGCTACATGAAGATTGATGTTTGTTTATTTTTCAGCTATGAATGATTTACATTGTTTAAGAGCTTTGGCATGCATTCTCTTTATATCCTATCATGTATAATATATTAGATATGGATGAAAAAAATTCATGCATCACTAATATTATTTATGAGGGCACACATTATAAAGCTTTAGGTTAAGTGGGGGACTAGCAGCTTACCTTATGACTTGAGTAAAGTTTAAGTTTGTGTAAACCCTAATTTTTTACGAAGTGCTTAAACTAGTAATGATTGGTACATATACTATCTCATTGCCTACTAGGCCCTCATATTACCTTCACGAGAGTGATCGTTGGGACAACAAAAGACCCTTTTAGAGATGTAGTAAACCTACCCTTTGTCTTATATTAAAAAATAAAACTAGAACATATCCTTAGATTGTATGCTCCCTACATATATTTTGCATCAAGATAAGCCTTTCATATAGCATCTTGAGTTCAGGACTTGCGGATGACATAATGATCTAAGAAATTCTCGTTATAAAGTTTGGACAAGAATAAAAATTATTGCAAGAGTAATGACTATGTATCACCACTTAAAAAATGATTTTTTCATATGAATACATGCTCATACATTTAGCATGCATGTTCATAGGTTGAAATATAGGTCCTCCAAGTTTGGTTTTCCCCTAAAGATTTAAGTTGTCAAAAGTCTGACAGTGTTAAGGAGGATTTGTTTAACTTCCAATCCAGAAGCATCACTGTGGTTTTCTTTAAGCCAACAACAAAAACATTTGTTTTTACCATGAACTCAACTTATGACACATATGTCTAGACATAATCTATGAAGTTTTAACGCATCTATTAATGGAGACTATGGGGAAATGTAGGCTTCTTTCTAAGGAGTGTAACAAGTTCACTTATGAGTCCACTTTCACGAAGCTATATGGCTAAAAAACCAATATTGTCTTTAGTTTCTTTATACAAAGCATGATGAAAAATGAATATTATGTTTCATTTGTTTCAATTGACACTCAGAAGCCCCATCCTGAAATGTCTTTTTATTTCCTACCTGACCATGTAAAGATTGTGATATCAACAAATCAAGAAGCATTACTCTGCCACACATATAATGGACCATGTTATTATATATGCAACCCTACTACCAAACGATTGTAGAAGATCCCAAATCCAAAGACACGATATGATATTATGGAATTTGGCATGATAGTTGAAAGATCAAAGCTTTTACACTATAAGATCATGAGATTCTTGAAGCCCAACCCAAGTTTCATCCGCATGATAAAGAATTCTATATGTATTACTGTATTAGAGCTGAGTTGTTTGAATCATAAACTTAGAGATGGAAGTTGTTGGGTGAAGTGAAGCTGCCACAAGAGGAGTGCCTTTATCATATGAAAAACATTTATGTGAATGGTTCACTTCATTGGCTTACTTGGAAGAGAAACATATTTGCATTTGAAGTGAAAAGGGAGAGCTATTGCTTGTTTTCATTTCCTCTACCAGTCTTCGAGGACGATGATAACAAAGATATTGGGCTCATCAAAAACAAATAAAAACTTGTCATAACCTGCATTGATAGGGAAAGTGATTTCATGGAAGTATGGGTCATGGAGGATAATAATGGAAAACAATAGAATAAAAACCAATTGATAAATATAAGGGTTTAAAAAAGGAAAAAACCTCATGTAACTCCTTTGGCCTTCTACAATGCTGATGGGAGAATATTTTCCTAACATGACATTTTCAACTTCAAGACCATAAGCATTGATGTGCTGCTATTAGGGAAGGGTTTACTCCATGTATGCTTCCCATTTCGATTCACCTTTATTGCCGAGGAAAAAGCACAATTAGGCACAACATTGGAATTTCCATGCCTTCTATTATAACCCAATATTTGACATTTACTTTTCAATCTAATTTTAAGGGGTTAAAATTTGAAATTAAAAGATCAGGGGCTTGAATGTAAAATTTGGAAACTTCAAGGACCAAATTGAGAAATGGTCATTCCCAATCCAAAATGGCACCGTTTCAAACATGCACGGTTCTTCTTCCTCTGATGCTGCAAATTCGCCTACAAAAAAGGGAAAGAAATTGAAATGCTAGCATCCTAGTCCTACCAAAACACAAAAATCAATCCCTATCTTCATGAAGATCACAATCCTGGGGAGATAAGGATCGAATCTCGCGTCTGAGTCCTAGGAGGAAACCAACTCCCCAAGCCATGCTTATTAGAAGGAGAGATGTAGGTTAAGGTAGAGAAGGAAGATCTCAATAAATACCAAACAAATCAACAATCAAAAGGGGAGGAGGAAAATCCATAAAAACCAAAAACCCAAAAACAGAGGGAAGATCCAGAATACTAAGGAAAAAAGCAGAGAGACATACAGAGGAAAGAAAAAACCAAAAAAAAAAACCAAAAAAAAAACAAGAGACAGAGGGAGGAGATACTGAAAGGAGGGGGGAGAAAAGGACATTCTCTAGCCGGTGTGAGGACCATTACCCTCGTCTTTTTTTCCGTCTTCGCTCAGGTAAGCTTTCTACCTCCTGCCCTCTTAATCCATTTCTAAAGTTTGCAAAACAGTGCGAAGGTAATTATAAATACCTTCGCACTGTGCAAAGCACGCGTGACTTGGTTCACGCGTGCTTGCTGCCTAGGTCGGTTACTAGTTTGAACCAGTAACCGGGCCGGGTCAACTGGGTCCAGCCCGCACTACCAAGCTAGACCCAACCCCAAAAACAAAAAAAAGTTGGTCGGGTTTGGGCTTTAGGCCCAACCAACCCAAATTGTGTTTTCTAAGGGTGTGTTTGGCAAAGCACACCCTTATGTCTTGGACATAATTTTTATGCTCATTCCAGTTTGATACTTAGCCAAACAAGCCCCTTTTTGATATCAGAAATGTAAACCCTCAAATAAAATAATCTCATCTTGATTTAGTAAAATAAAATAAAATAAAATACAAAGGATATGAAGAAATGATTAAATTGAACAAATTAATTGGATTAAAAGAGAAGTTATTTAATGAGAGGGGTGAAATTGAAAAAATAATAAAGGAGTAAGGAGTTAGTAAAGAGAAAGAAGTAGTGGGGGTCAATGGATTGATAAAAGGAATGGTGGGGTCAATGTGAAAATAGAAGTAAATATGGGGGGCAAGATACAAATAAGGAAAGAATATAATTATAAATAACAAGAAATCTCTAGAAATCCCTAGAGTAATGGTCGGCCAGGGAGAGGAAGAAAGAGGAGAAAATAAAAATTGAGAGGAAACCTTGTAAATTCATCCTTTGAATCCAAAGGAAAGTGAGAGTAAGTAAACTGAGAGTGCTTCAAGTAAGATTTAGGAAGAAAACTTAGAAAAAATTTAATAGTGGGAAGGGAAGGGTTAGAAGAAGAAAGGAAAAAGAAGAGGAAAAGGGGTTGTTCTCAATCTCTTGACTCATTGTTTTGTAATAAAAGGTGAAATTGTGGAAAATAGACGGTAGTAGGGGACGACTAGCAGAGCACAATTTTCAGGTAGGTGTCTGACACTTCGATTTCTAATTTAAAGTCTTGTGTAATTCTTTAACTTAGTCCCTGAAAAGATGTAGTTCAAATTTTGTATTTATATGTAGTGTTTGAATGATGAATGGACCAGTGTCCTGGTTTGGAACTGGTGCCCTGTGAATGGGCTGATGGTTAGACCAGTGTCCTGGATTGGAACTGGTGCCTTGTGAATGGGCTGATGGTTGGACTAGTGTTCTGGTTTGAAACTGGTACCATGTGAAAGGGCTCAATAGAATTAGTTATTCTTGGATAAGATGGGTGTGCTGGCAGGTGGAAAACTATAGAAATTGATGAATAAAAGAATTAAAAAGCAAATTGTTAGTGTAATGAAAAATATACTAGATCACCTTAATTAATTTAATTATGTTTATGCAAATTACTATGTAGGTTCATCTCAGCAGCATAACCTTTAATTGATGCTTGGATATTCCCTCTGTATAGTCACTTAAGTTAATAGGAAGATGAAATTCCCTTTGGGTTGTATATAACAATACTCCTATATTGTATGTATAAAGTTATGTAGTGTTATTTTTGTTAAAACTGTAAGTAATAAATTTAAATTTAAATTTTTTATTATGCTAACGTATGAAAGCAATTATGATGGTTAATTAATGGTTACCTCTTAAATCCTAGGATTCTTCTAATTTTTATAACTTGATAATTGTGTGAATTTTATCTTAAAAGCTTATAGTTTGAGACTTGGAATGATTGGATTGTGTATGATCAATGAATACAGGATGTATACAAATGATTTGTCGATAACTTGAGACCTCCCGGCATAGGGGAAACTCTACCGAAATTTCAATAGAAATTTCAATAAACTATGTATGAGATAAATAAAGAAAAAAAAATTATCATGTTTTGTTTTTTAAGGTTGATGCATTGGTTTCGGTACGGGGGACGTTACAAGAAAATTTCAAAAATATTTGTGGATCTTCATTGATTTATTTGTAGGCTCCTTGCGCTTTGTTTTTTTTTCTTTATGTTTTGAATTTTTTTCTATTATGTACTCAATTTGTGAACTAGTACTGTTAAACACAAAATATGTTGTGCAATGTCTTTGTTATTTCCGTCTAATAAGGGAATATGATAATAAAAGGTAAACAAGAAGAAAATGGCCTAGAAAATTCTTCTTCAAATTCATTTTTTGTGAAATTATTCACTAACGCCAGAGTCAGGAATATCGTAATTTTTTGGGTTGTGCGATATTTTCCAATACCAAAGTTGGAAATATTTGTAGGAATTGTTTACTAATGCTAGAGTGAAGAACATGATAGGAAGAATAAAAAAGGAAAGGGAGAACAAATTCTTAGCAATTTCAGACAAAACCAGCAATGTAGTCTGCCTCAGGTAGGACGCTTAAGGGGTGATAGCATCTTCCCTTTCGCTTAACCATTTCCATACCATAGAATCTCTGTTGAATAGTTAGTATTCCTAGTGACCATAATACTAGGTGGCGACTCCTTGAACAAGACATCCCCCCCTCCAAAAAAAAAACAAGATGCCAAATATCTTTTCCAATTAAGAAAAATTTTAACGAGTTGTCATGATGTCCGGGTGTGACACCTTCAAGAACAATTACCCCCAAAGCACCATTCCCTATGTGGTATAGTCCAAATGAGAAGTGCAAATATCATGATGGGATCTTCATCCACTCAATCAAAAATTACAAAATTTCAAGTGTCAAGTCCGGAAGCTTGTGACCGATAAACAAGGTTAGTTTATGAAGGATAATGGTACCTATTACATTATTACCAGATCATCCTCAGCATAACAAGTGATTGAAGATGTTGGCGAGACATAGATATTCTCGGAGAAGCTGATCTAAGAAGGGTGTTTCATTGTCAATCATTTTTGTTATAAAGCTTTGCTTGTTTTGTTTTTCATGTTTGTCGAGATCATATCCTATTTGTTAATTAAATATGGATTTTCTTCATATCTTTATTGATATAAAATCAAGAGATGTTTGATGTTTTTTTATTGACTACGAAAGAAAAAAGAAAAAGAAAATGATCGAACCCTAAGGTGTGCCATTCAAGATGCTAAAAGGCAATCCTTACTTTTTTAAAACTTATAAAATTGACTTTCATAACTGATCTCATGGCTCTATTCAAAATATTTTGACCTCATGAGTTTTGTAAAGAACCTCTTGGCCAAGATAATCTTGAAAAATTGATTTTTTTTTTATTTCAGAAATAATTTGATGTTTTTTAAAAAACAATGTTTAAACACCTTTTTGTAAAGCAACAAACAAATCATTCAAGCAATTCTCATTTTAAAGTGACCAAACAATTTTGAATCAAGACATGAAAAATTAAAAACTCATGCCTCATGTCTATTAGGTCATATTTTAGTTGTATGCATAATTGCATGTAGTTCGATTTGTTAGTCATTGATTCATTAGAACATAATTGTTATGCAAACGTTCCAAACCATTACACTAAATGAAGACAAAATTTATTAGTTCTAACCACTTATGCTTGAAATGATGAAAGACTATCTTTGTTATCCCTTCACATTCTAAAAATATATCACTTGTGGTCCCCATTTAAGATTGAATAAGTTTTTCTTCGTAAAAACCCTGACTAGGATCATACTCCACATTGAGGGCAAATAGAAATTTCAAAGATCAAAAGTTAATTCTATTATGATCACACCTCATACTAGGGTCAAGCATAAGATCACATATCAAAGACTGAGGAGATGTAATGAAAAACTCAAAAAGCCTAAGAAATCAAAAATGTCAGGGGGAATGCCTAAATAGAAATATTAAATGTGACCAAGTCAAGGCCAAAACAAAATAAAGATGCCCCATCAAAACAAACAAAAAGGGCAAATCAAACAAACACGATGAAAGAAAAGAAAGATATTATGATAGTGATCTTAAGTCTTTAGAACTTTAAAAGACTCTATGAGCCTACATATCCATTTCTTTCATAGCCAAAAGGCATAACCTACATTACATGCCTTTAACAGTCCCTTCTAATCAAGCAAGCAAACAACTTATACCAATAAATGGTGTTCTGAAAATTTAAAAGAACTTTTTTACAAGAATCATGACATTACGAATAAAGCTACTTGTTATTATTCATGCGGATAAAAGAAGTGCTAAAGATGAAGCAATTTTTTTCTCTCAAACAAAACCTCAAGTTTTTACTCGAGCCTCTTGCTTTTAAACCCATAAAAACAAAAGGTCACCTCATCATATACCTTTATCAATTTCAATCTTGCATGAATAAAGGATCAAATTATCCATTTCCTAAAAGAAAGATTGAACCCATTGGGAATTGTGAGAATTTTAAAACAAAATTGATTTAAGCTTACATTAGTTAAATTTTTGCTTTCAAAATGCAAGAAAATCTTTTGATCCATGGATAACCCAACTTTGAGCTAAAAATTTATTCTAATCTTTACCTTGTCAATTCTCAACAAAAAAATACATAAAAGTTGCATCTTAGTGTTGAATGACATGCCTTGGGGTTACGATCAAATAAACACTTTTAAAATGACATCTCTTGATTTCTTTGCAACAATTAGACTTAAATGAACATGATCCTTGAAATTTATGAGTTGATTCCAAAACAAGAGAGCAATTTTTAAACAAAATTAATCAATTGATTTTGCAAAGTCTTAAACAGAGATGAGTCATCCTTGAGAAGTTAAGCAGTAGAGGAGCAATGTAGTGGATCTTGAAAAGGACAATATATAATATCCAAATCAGTTGGGGGACAAAGAAGCTCATTGATTCAAGGTGCATTTCATCACATGGATGTGGGTGATAAAAGGAGAATCATTGATAATGATAATGAATTTCTTTCCATGATCAAGTCTAGATGATTACAAAGCCTTGAAATAAAAGAGAATCTATGAAGATAGATTTGGTCTAAAAGGATGAACCTATCCATATTTGTTAAAAGGATGTTAAGGATCATTAATAAATGATGTCATATTAGAGAAGCGTGGCCTAATTAGGGACAACTTCATGGCTACATAAGTAACTGTAATGGTTGTTAGATATGTGCAGTTAGATCAACAATAATTGTTCGATAAGATTAGATGGGCTAAGAGCAATTTACTATGAATAACATTAAGCATATATTGATGAGCCTTTATTGTAAACTATGACTAGAAAGGATGCACTCATGAAAATGACAATGCATGTCTAGATGATTTAAAAGTTCCATAGAGGTTGATGATAACATATGCTTGAAGAGTACGGTTCAACTAAAGGTAACTTCATAGTTGATTAATAATCTAAAATGAGGTCGACATTAGAAAACCTTTTGATAGTTTTGGAAGGATACACACATGTAATCAGGGAGTGGTTTTTTAAATAATCCAAGAAGTTGAATGATTTGTTAAACTTCTTTATAATAAAGCAAACAACACCGCACTTGAGGGCATGGTCAGGCTTAATAATCAATGAGAGATGTAATCATCGTGGACAACGTAAGATGGGCAATTACATTCAAGTGGAGGATTGACATATGGTAAACTCAAATGAGTCGATGAATAAAAAGACTAAGAAGGCTTTGTATAGCAAGCAAAGACACCCTATGACAATGGAGCATCAAAGAGGGGGGGCTATATTTCAAATCAGGTAAGAATGTTTGCATGTCATCTAACCCCAAAGCATTGCATAAATATTTTTGAAATTTTATAGGAAAAATACTCAATGAAATCCAATAAGATCTTGATGAATCTAAGTTGAAAAAACTAATCCTTGAGTTATGATAGCATGGAATCTCAATCTTAACCATAGTTATTAAACTTGGACTAGCCTAACAGGTCGACCCAGTGGCTGGACTGGTATGGGTAAGGCAAAAGACCAGGATGAGCAAAAACCCGATTAACCTGCTGGGTTGAGCCATGACCCGGACGATCTGGCAAAACCCGATTGAGACCTGTTTTTTTTTCAAATGTGTTTTTTCTCCTTACCAAAGAACTTATATATATATATTAGTTGGTTATTAACCCTTTCCAAAGTTCAAAGAATGTTTTATTTTTTCAATATGGGATTTGAAACCCTTTAGTATATATACTCTATGTTCACAAGAAATTAGTTATGTTTTTTCAATCTGGGATAAAAACCTTTTTGGTTTAAATACTTCAACTTAAAAGGATAACATACTAACATAATATCTTTTCAATGTGGGATAAAAAAAATTTCAAATAATCTTTTAAACTTCATTATTTATAACATGTATAGCATATATTCATATGGATTGTTTCTTATTTTCTTCATATGTAATATTAAAACTTCAAATATTTTTTTTTCCGGGTTGATTCGGGTTGACTTGGGTTGACCCGTATAACCCGGGACCCTGCTCCTTAGCCAGGTCAACCCCCAGGTTGGGTCTAATAACTATGGTCTTAATCATGTCATCAAAACAGTTAAGATGCCTTTGGATAGTTCTAGTTGAAGGAAATTGCTGAGATACAGGATTTTAGGTCAACTGAGCTAGAAAAACAATGCCAAGAGAATAGCTGTGAGAATACAATTCTCTTGGTAGCTGTGAAAATCCAGTTCTAGTTGAAGGGAATTGCTATGATGCAGGATTTTAAGTCAACTAAGCTATAGAAAAAAAAAAGTTGTTAAGAATATATAGTTTTTGCCACACTAGAAGCAGATTCGTGAATCGACACGAAAGAAAAGTGAGAAAACCCTATTACTAGGAAATTCCTAAGAAAAAAAAAGATCAACCCTGTCATCAAGAAGATTCTTCAGGTTAACCATGCTGTCAGGAAAGGAAAGTTCAAACCCTATCATCAGGAGGAACAAGAAAAACCTTAGATCAAGAAATCCGAGTTTTGTGAACCCTGCCATATGAAATCTTAGTTTTCAACTCTACAATCAAAATATTTTGAATTCAATCAAAACAATTAAGACACCTTTGGATAGTTCTAGATGAAGGGAATTGATGAGATGCAGGATTTCAAGTCAACTAAACTACAATACAAGAGTCGTTAAGATTACAGGACTTTATCAAAATATAGCTACACAGGAGAATAGTTGTGAGAATACAGTTCTCTTAATAACTATAAAATCAAGGTTCCAATTGAAGGGGTTGTTGAGATGCAGGATTTTAGGTCAATTGAAAAAACTTGTAAATTCCTGGCAAAAAAATTATAAATAAATTTAACCTAGAAATAAAATGGGTTAAATTAAGATTTAAGAAAATTTATGTTAAGAGTGAAATTGAAAAATAAAATATACGGGACGAGACACTTGTTAAGAAGAGAGAAAATTAACTAGAAAATTTGGGGGAAATTAGGATTATATATAAAGGAGGGGTTAAAATGTAAATTATAAAGAAAACACATATAAAAGCAATCCCTCTCTCTCCAAGGCCGGTAGTAACTAGAACAAAAGAGAGGAGATATATTGGGTTTTTCTTCAAAAACTCTTGTATGAAACACTTGAGAATTCAGGAAATTAAGGGGGGTGATTGAGAGAAACACTTGCCACCACACCTTTAAGCATATAAACAAGAAAGAAAAGTTAAGGAAATCAAGGGAAAAACAAGGCATAGTTGTTGTGATGTACACATCGTCGAATGACGGAGTTGCCTCCTAGAATTAAAGGGGTTTTAGGTTTAATCATAAAGTTATGATTAGAGGGTTCAGGAGTCGCTACCTAGTATTATGGTCACTAGAAAACCTAATGGTTTGCGAGAGTTTACGTAAAGGGACTAGTTGTGTAAGGGCAATATGCATCACTCCCAGTGCACACTAATTTAGATAAGTTGCATTGTTGATTGATTGTTAAAATAAGACATGTTTTTATTTGTTGGCCTCATCTAAGGTTCAAGGCAGATCTTTTTTTTTTTTTAGAAAGTCTCTACCTTATCGGGTTAAATCCTAAGCATTCTAGGACCCAAATTAGCATCACAATTATTTTCTAGATACAACTAATTCCTAGCATTTATTTCTATTAATTTATTTAATTGAATACCATAAGTATGCATTACGTTGTAAAAACTACACCTCAAATATTAATTAAACAAATTAATTTTTATGATATTTTTTTAAATTTTGGCCAAATTCTAAGGGATGATCATAAATTGGTTACGATATAATAAATCTTTTTATGTTTTCCCTTTCTTTACCATCTATTTAATGCGAAATAAAAAGTAATAAAAAGAAAATACAACACACGCACACATACTTTTTATTATATTTTACTCACACATCTCGCAATTACATGTCTATAAACCATAAAATTTAACAATAATTTAAAACACACTAAAAAATAAAAAATCTGCAAAATAGTCTTTCTAAAAGTTGGAAACAGGTTGGAGAGATTGTTGGGAACTCAGGAAGCACATTGGAAGATTTTGGGAACAGTGGCGAAGTGTGGGTTTCATGGACCGCCGCCAGTATATGAGCCCACGCACCATCGTCGATGAAGCGAAAAGAAGGTAGATCTAGAACATCTTCTTCTTCTCCTTCTTTCTCTTCCTACACTGGTGATGGCTTTCACCAAGAGCTGCAAGAAAAGGAAATCACATAAGAAGTTTGTTTGTCCCTTTTTTTTTAGATCTGTTCCTTTCTCTTCCGCTTTGTGTTCAAAATCTGCCTCTCTTTATTAGTTTCTTTACAATCCACAATGGCAAGAGACATTAAGGAGCTGCTAGTTTTTAAAGATAAGGGAGAGTTGGTTGTTAGTCCCCAATTAGGCTGGACAGGAAGAGAAAGGTTGGTGTTAGTTTTAGTTTTTTAGAGAAAATAGTGTTGTGAGGAGAGGCTTCAACTGGACTTGGTTTGTTCTTGGCCAAGAGAAAGAAAGAGAATAGTTTGGTTTGTTCTTGGTGTGGTGGTCGGTGTGGATCAGTGGAGAGATGAGAGGAGGAAACCGTGAGGGGGAGAGGAAGTTGTAGGTGTCTTTTTTTTTATATGGTGGTTGACAGGAGGTTGAAGATGGATGCTAGTTGGTGATGATTTTGGGGTTGTTTCAAGGCTGACATTATTAAAGAGAGATTGTTACCAAGTGAGGGGGCTGCTGGGACCATAGAGTAGATGGGTTGATGTATTAGAGTCTCTTTCTGTTTTGGGTTCAATTTGGTGCTGGCAGCTGGCTTAAGAATAACAGGTATAGGGTATTTTTTATGTGTGGAGAGAGAATGCGAGAAAGATGGTTTTTTAGTCTTTTTTATTTATTTATTTTTGTCCCCCATTTTCCTTGTGTAAGATAATAGCATCTTCCTCATCCATCTTGGATGATGGTTGGCAACGTCAACTTGATAAAAAAAATCAATGATTTTAAAAATAGTATGTTAAAAGCTTAATGTGCTCAAAAGCTCAAAAGAAATTTGAATTCTTTTAAGACAACATTGAAAATGCTAAAAATAATGCAAATATATTAAAAATATATTTTTATTTTTTTAATTTAAAAAAGGGTAAAATATTAGGTTATGACTGTTGTCCTCCTCTTTACAATGGTTATGATAGAAAGTCTTGTGAGTGACTTTAGATAGCAAGCTTGTAAAGAAGAAAAGATAAAAGGTTGTGGATTTACCATATCAAGAAATGACCAATCCTTCCAAAAATTCTAAGATATTCATAAATATCTCAAAGATTGATGGATCTTAATGAAAGTTTTAGAAGAGAGGGCTCCAAAACACACTCAAAAGAAAATAGATAAGGCTCGCTGGTGCACTATCTGGTTGTAAGGGCTAATAAGTGCACTTAGAAAGGAAATGATAGGGCTTGCAAGTGCACTATTTGGTAGATGATGGTTCAAAAGTGCACTCAAAAGAAAAGAGATAGAGCTTAAAGGCACACTATCTAGTTATGAGGGCTAAAAAGCGCACTAAAAAAGGAAAATAGATACAGCCAGAAAGTCCATTGTCCAATGTTTGAGGGCTAGAAAACTCACTCAAAAGAAAATAGATAAGATTAAAAAGCACACTATCTAATAAACGAGGGCTAGAAAGTGCACTCAAAGATATAGAGCTAGAAAACACACTATCTTAAAGACGAGAGCTCAAACACGCACTAAAAAAAAGATAAGGCTCAAAGGTGCATTATCTAGGAGATGGGGGCTCAAAGATGCACTCGAAAAGAAAAATAGTTATGAATCAAATTAGCATTATTTAGGAGATGAGGGCTCAAAGACGCACTCAAAAGAAAAAAGATAGGGCTCAAAAGTGCACTATCTGAGAGATAAGGGTTCAAAGGCAAACTCATTAGGAAAAGAGATAGGATTTGTAAAGAAAAATATGATATTTGTTAAAAATTGAAAGATTTTTCAAAATGGTATAGTAGTACCAGACGATTTACGTATTAGTATGAAAACGAGTTTAGTCTTGCATGTTTGTTGAACAACTAATCAAAAAGGAGGAGGAATGCATGATTTCGGGTTTCTTAGAGTAGGGGGGCATTTTTCTCCTCTTGGTTGGCTGCCCCCGTTCTCTTCTCTCATTCTTTTTATATCCTAGGAAACCCTAGTCTTTATTTTACAAAATAGTCCTCCCTTAAATAAACAATTTACATTTAACTACTTCAATAACTATTTTCCTAAAAAAAGAGAAATAGCCTTGCATGAAATCTTCAAGCTTTGACTTAGAGGAGCTAAATTGCTGAAATAAAAACTTTGATATCGGTTTAGATGCTTCGAAATGTAATTTAGACTCGTTTCTTCACGAAACCTCTTTGCTGGCAGAATTCAGTTGTCATTTTTGAAAAATCATATCTCCTTCATATGACATCGTTTTGGGCTGAATGTTGGAGCATTGATAGGTCTTTGAGTCAGAATCCAAAAACATTGAGTTTGCATAAATTGGACTTCTGTAGTTCCAAATACTCAAGTTGGAATGGACGAAGGTCAACATTAGCAGATTGCGAGATTTGACTTTAAAGGTTGCGATTTCCATGCTCTTTCTTATTTTATTTTCTTGCCTTAGATGTCCAGAAAGGTATGGATGTTAGCTTTTTAATTCCACTATAATCACTTCATTTTGACCTCTAGAGTCATGCTCTGCACAAAACATCGACTGAAGGTCAAATCTGTCAATTACCTCCAATTTACTTCTTTTTACATCTTTCATCCAAAAGTGCCTTCAAAACATAAAACAAAGAATATCAAGGCATTTTATATATAAAACATAGGCAAAACACTAGTTAAATGTGGGTGAAACTATCGAATAATATGGTTGTATCACTTGTTGGACTCTTTCTTGCTTAACCTTGTTGGGCAATGAAATTTTGTTGGATTCCTTCGTTATTAAACCCTTGCTCGTTACTAAACTTGGTCAATGACCTTTTTGTTTGAATATATTTCTTGTTTTGGAATCAAGTCACAAATTTCAAGAATTATATCCATTCAAGTCTAATTGTTGAAATAAAATCAGAAAGACATAAATTGTGAAAGTATTCTTGAAGTTTAAACTTTTTTGGTCGAAGACCCAAAACACCCCATTCAACACTAATAAATATTTTATTGATGATTGACAAGGTATAGGTCGAGAAAAAAATGCTAGTTCAAAGTTGGGGTTATCTTTGGCTCAAATGAATTTTTACTTTTTGATTGCTTTAGTAGGGCATCCTTATTTTATTTTGACCTTGACTTTGTCATTTTTCTTTTCTATTTGTGAATACCCCTTAACATTTGAGGGCTTTTTAGATTTTTCACAACATCTCCTTGATTTTTTATCGTTGAAGTTTTCCTTGCCCTCCAGTATGGAGTGTGATCCTAGTTAGGATCGAACTTTGACTTTGAATTTCTATTTGCCTCTAGTGTGAGGTATGATCCTAGTCAGGGTTCTTACAAAAAAAACTTATTCAGGCTCAAATAGGGACCACGAGAGATATATTTTAGAATGTGAATGGATAGCAAAGATAGTCTTTCATCATTTCAAGCACAAGCGATTATAACCGATAAATTTTGTCCTTATTCACTATACTTGTTTGGTACTTTTTGCATAAAGACTTATGTTTTCATGAATCGATGACTACCAGATCTAACTAAACCGATTATGCATGTAACTAAAACATGGCCCAAGAGACATAAGGTGTGAGCTTTTTATGTATTTTTCATTTTTTATGTCATGGTTCAAAATTGTTCGGTCACTTTAAAATAGGAATTGCATGAATGATTCGTTCGCCACCTTAGAAAAGGTATCTAAATACTGTTTTAAGCAAACATCTAATTATTTCATAAATCCAAAAGCAAGTTTATTTTTCAAGATTTTTGACAAAATAGTTTTTACAAAATTGATGTGGCCAAAATGCTTTGAATAGAGCCATAAAGTTAGTTATGAAAGTTAGTTTTATGAGATTAAAAATGGTAAGGATTGCCTCTTAGCATCTTGCATAACACATCTTAGGGTTCGATCATTTTTGCCATTATATTTATCTAATTATGGACAACAATATAATGTCAAATTATTAATTCACAAAAACATCTTTTGATTTTAAAACAACAAAGAGATTGAAAAATCATGTTTCATTAAAAAATATGATGCAATCCCAAAACCAAAACACAGAATAGTAAAGTTTGGCACATATCACACTCTTCGTTGGGTCAAATTCCTTGGCGACTTCTGTGCTTGTTAGTGTTTATCAACCACTTGTTGTGCTCATGATGATCTAGTGACAATATGGTAGATGACATTATCCTTCACAAGCTCAACTTACCCCTTTCTCACCAACTTTTATAATTGATACCTGAAATTCTTACAACTTTTGATTGAATGGTTGAGGATCCCATCATGATGTTCACACTTCTCATTTGGATTGTACCACATAGGGAATAATGGTTTTATAGGATCTGATGAAGCTGGGGTAATATGTTTGATGTTCAGGAGATGTTAATAAATACCTTTGAGTGGTAAAGGTATGTCGATATTTGACAGTGGCGTTTGAGCAACCGATAATATAATGAGAACTGATCGTACAAGATTCCCAATCTAAAAGCCATTCTCTGACTTAGGTTCCATCATGACTTTAGAGTTCACAATTCCTACTTTGATAGCTTATTCAATCCTTTCAACCACAATCATTAGGTCAATAAAGTATTGGGCTGCACTTCCAATCAGGAACTCAAAGTGGAGCATCTTAAAGAAGTTTTCCATCTTAAACAAGTTCCACTTGAGTAGCTACCCCAAACCACCTCTAGGCATATTCATGGATAGATTCCTTATCACCTATTTCCATACATTATAGGCTAAATCTGCTGGGAACAACATCCATGTTGTACATATACTACTTTATGAAAGCATCTACAAGGTCTTTCCACTTTTAGATTTTCATGTTGTCTAGCCTCATGTATTAGCCTAATATTAACCCACACAAACTTTCTTAAAAGAAATGCATCAATAATTTTTCATCATACACTACTTCTGCCATCTTGTTGCAATAAGACTTGAGGTAAGAGACAGGACACTAAGTTATAGTATACTTTATAACCTCGAGCACATAAAACTTCTTTGGTACAACTATATTCAGGACTAGACACATCTTGATGGCTTGAACAAGATCATACAAGACCACTTTTTTGATAGCCTGCTGATATTTTATCATGATCAATGTCCTTAAAGGATTTTTTCTTGTGGGACTCATTGGTGAATGCATCCATAACTACTGAGGTTGATGCATTTATTGTTGATTGCACAAATATTGTATTACACTAAGGTTCTTAACTTTGTCCACCCATCATTTCTTCAGGCTAAATTGTTGCAAAAGTCACAGGCCGATTGGATAGGCCTCCACTAAAAAGGTGTTTTAATGACTCCTCATGCAAGGTAGTGATGTGGACCATGTTAACCTTCAGGGAATCTTGCTCTTTTTGGAAGTGGGCATCATAATGAGTGTGTTCTTCATCTTCCATGTTTCTTTGTCGGAGTCGGGTGTTGTAAACTCTATGGATTTAAGTTTTTCAGGGACCTATATTCCAACCTGCCATATGCTCACATGACATTTATACCCAAAGCATGAATGTATGTATGCTTATGGATGCAAGTGCATGTACTCGTACATTGAATATGGATTAACCTGATCAAAGGGCAAATCTATCACTTCTTTGTGGAGTACATGTGGAATCTGAAGTTTGATTAATCTGAAAAGATATTTTCTAAATTTTTATCTCAGTTAAGTCTCATACATATTGGAGAGTACAAAACAAAAGGTAGGTCTAAGCCCCTTTCATTTAAAAAGACAAAATGGTTTTTATGTTTGGTGATTTCTTGGCCTTGGTCCTTAAACAATCCTCCCAGCTAATTACATCATCTCATATTTTTACCTGTATTTAGAGAAAATCATGGTCTTAACTAAAAAAATCATGCAGAGTTCAGGATTATTAATCAGGTCTGTCTAGATACAAAATGAATTATTTGGGAGTCCATATCCCAAGGGCAAGTTCTAAGCCACTACATGAGGAGAAGGCTTACTACCTAGTCTCAAATGGATCTATGATCTGCCTAGTGACCACCTTTCATAAAGGCAGTATAGGAATTTACAAGAAATAGTTGAGGCCTAGTGTGACCACCATTACCAAGTAAACGCTCAACTCATAGTTGGATGTCTCATGAATCTGAACCTCAACTGAAAGTTATAAGACAGACCGTTACTCTCCACCTAACCTAGAATTGAATTTATTCTCAAAATTAAAATGCATAAAGGCATTAATCCATACCCGATGTACTTATGAATGAGTAGTATGTAAAAAAATACATACTAAAATTAAATTACACAAACAAACAAAAATAAACAAGCAAACAATCAAATAGACAAAGCTCAATCCGACCTGACAAGTTCCTAGTGAATTTGTCATCCGGTTGTGACGTGCATGACGTCGAATGGCAGAGCTGCCTCCTGAAATTAAAGGGGTTTTAGGTTTAATCGTAAAGTTATGATTAGAGAGTTCATGAGTCGTCACCTAGTATTATAGTCACTAGGAGACCTAATAGTCTATAAGAGTCTAGGTAAGGGAACTAGTTATGCAAGAGGAAGAAGCATCACCCTCAGTGCTCCCTACCTAATATAAGTTATTTTATTGATTGATTATTAATCTAAGACATGTTTCTATTTGTCAGTCTCATCTAAGGTTCAATGGAGATCTTCTTTCGTGAGGAAGTCTTTATCTTATTGGGTTAAATTTTAACTATTCTAGGGCTAAAATAGCATCGAAATTATTCCCTAGTTACAACTAATTCCTAGCATTTCTTACTATTAATTTATATAATTTAATACCGTAAGTATGCATGGCATTGCAAAAATCATACCTTGAATATTAATTAAACAAATTAATTTTTGTGGTATTTTTGAAATTTTGACCAAATTCTAATGGATGATCATAAACTGGATATCCAATTTGTATTTAAAAAAAAACATGAAAAAAATACAATTGTTTTTAGAAAATGTGCTTGAAAATTTTAGAATTTGGCTATATGAAATCAAAACATTTTGTTAATTATAACTTTTTATCTTCTTCCATTTTTTTACCATATATTTAATGCAAAATAAAAAGTAATAAAAAGGAAATACAACACACACACATTCTTTTTTTTTAGTATATTTTACACACACACCCAATAAATTACATGTTTACAGACCATAAAAATTCAAAATTTAACAATAATTTAAAACACACAATAAAATTTCAAAACTTTGCAAATTAATCATTCCAAAGGTTGGAAACAAGTTGAAGAGATTGTTGGAAACTCAAGAAGTATAATTAAAGATTCTAGGACCGCCGAAATAGTGGCAAAGCATGGGTTTCACTTGATAATTTTGATTGAACTTGTATTAAATGCTTCTTTTGTACTATAATGGGTTGTGTATTTAAATATTAATTGTCTCGAAGACTATGGAATTTAAACTCGACTTAATTATGTAAACATATGATGTCGTATTAGTTTCTTTTATTTTGTCATTGATAGTTAGTGTGTGATTATGCCTTTTATTTTGTTTTGAATATTTTATATTAATAAATATATGTATGTAGTGAACCATAATGAAATGTTATGGATGTGATGTGTTGAGTTGTGATGTGATGAGTCTAGAATGATTGGACAATAAATGGAATATGAATTGTTTGAATATTAAAGTGTATCGGGTTTATAGTCGATAACTTGGGATCCCAATTGTAGGGGAGATTGTCAAAATTTCGGTAGATTTTCAAATTTAAGATTTTATATTTCAAAAAAATCACTCTAAAAATATAACATTCATGAGAAACTAAGTAGTGATTACTTGTAATTATGTTGGATGTTATAGTTGGTATCACAACCCTGGCATAGGTTTAGGAATTATCATGCAAATTGATACGTGTGTAATTATTTCAGGATGGTTCGTATAAGATATGGTATGAGAACATACACATCTCTGGCACAGAGGATGATCCAAAATGTGGATCCTAAGGAGAGCCATGGGAGGATCCTTTAGCATATATTACATTTTATATGCCATCGGATGTTATTCAGTCAAGACATGAGGAGTCATATGGATTATAAAATGATGCCACCTTTAGGTAGACTAGAGTGTCGCAACCAAAAAAGGTAGATCATCAGGGATAGGTAGTTGTGCCTCCACTAGTGACAGCTACGGGAGCCCCTACTCCGTATATAGACCCTTCTTTCATTGTATAGATAGTGAGGACAATGGTTGAGACTATGAATATATTAGCCCCTACAACACTAGTAGCTTAAACAATACCACCAGCTCCAGTGGTTACAACACCTACAGACAATATAGTTACCTTGGTACGAGTAGTGAAGAGTATGAGAGAGATAGGATGAGAGCCTTTCCTTGGGGATTAAGATGCAGAAATTTCTGGTAGATAGATTAGAAAGGTAGAGAAGACCATGTTTCAGATAAAAGTGTCAAATAAGATGAGGGTAGATTGTGCCACCTAGCTATCGTCAGATGAAGCGCAATATTATTAGGAGATTGTGCAGTTGAGGAGGGACATAGGGCTATGGACGTGGGGTTATTTAAAGTTGAGTTTAAAAATCAATTTTACTCTCGATATCACCGCAAAATGAAGGAACAAGAGTTTCTAACATTAAGGCAAGGTGATAAGTCAGTATTGGAGTATGAGAGGAGGTTCCATGACCTCTCTATGTTTTCCCCACATCATGTTCCTACAGAGCAACACATGATAAAGAGATTTTAAGATGGACTAAGACAAGAATTGAAACAAGGGTTAATAGCCTTGCAATTCAGGATGATGAGAGATTTGACAGAGGCAGCTCAGGCTTTAGAGGCTTGTATAGTTGAGGACCAGCAAGGCCAATCTGTTGTTGGCAAGAGAAAAGAGGTTGTCTACTCCTTGGGTAAACCCCCTAAGCCTTTTTGTTTTAAGAAGGGAAAAGGAAGACAGTACAATTAGTTTAAGAAAAGAAAAGAAGATACCAGTGAGAGCAGATCAGCTGCTAGGTCTTATCAAAATGCATGTGGAGGGCCGGTTGGAAGATAGCTGGACGTTAAAGGTAGTTATGTTGGTGGGACTTTAGAGTAGAAGACCATTACCTACCATTATTGTGTCAGATGTGAGCAGTGACATCCTGGAGATTGCTCTGCATCGCTAGGGCGATGCTATATATACAAGCAGGATAGACATAGATGGCAGGACTGCTCCTATTTAGGTTGGGGATGTTACTACTATAGTGGGTAGGGATATTTTAAAAAGACTATCCTAGAAGAACCGAGTATGTTTAGGGACATAGGTAGTAGACACAGAGTTATTGGTAGTCAATCACTGTAGATAAACTTGCTAGATTAGTGTAGTATGGGACTAGTGGAAATCGAGGCCAACCTAAAGGTTGGGGGCAGAGGACCCAATTAAGTTTAAAAAAAATGGTTGTTAATTAGCACACCATTCAGGGATGTAATATATGTAGAACATGCACATATAAGGGAGTTAAAATTACTATTAGGAGATATGATATGGAAGTAAATATAATGTCATTAGAATTACATGATTTTGACTTAATTCTAGGAATGGATTGTTTAAGTAACCATAAAGCTCAAATGCATTAAATATAATGTCATTAGAATTACATAATTTTGACTTAATTCTAGGAATGGATTGTTTAAGTAACCATAGAGCTTAAATGAATTGTTTTTTTCAAAAATAATGACTCTTTAAGGAATAGATAGGAAAAGAGTGACTTTTCAGTGGGGAGTGAAATGTCATACCGAATTGTGTGATTTCGACTATGATAGCTAATAAGCTTATGAAGAAGGGGTGTGTGGCCTATCTAGCTTATGTAATAGATTCTAAAAAGGGAAGGATATAGTTGGATAATCTTCCTATCGTGAGAGAGTTTTTGAATGTATTTCTAAAAGAATTTTCAAGGCTACCCCCGAAAAGGGAATTAGAAGTTTCGATTGATGTATCGTCTAGTATCTCTCTTATAACTCAGGCTCCATATCGAATGTCACCAGCAGAACTGGCTGAGTTGAAGGTTAAGCTACAAAAATTAATATAAAAGGGTTCATATGCACAAGTACTTCACCATGGGGAGCTTCAATTATATTTGTGAAAAAGAACAATGGGACCTTTAGGCTCTACATGGATTATAGATAGTCGAATAGAGTAACAATGAAGAACAAGTATCCGCTTCCACAAATATATGACTTTTTTTACTAGTTATAAGGGGTTGGGGTAGTTCAAAAATAGATCTAAGATCGGGGTATTGTCAGTTAAGGATCATTATGGGGACTACGAGTTCATGATAATGCCTTTTGGCTTGACTAATGCATCAGCAGTGTTTATGGATTTGATGAATTTGGTCTTCTAATCTTATTTAGATAAGTTTATGGTAGTGTTTATAGATGATATTTTGGTCTATTCTAGCTTATATTTGGAGCTTGAATAACATTTAAAACAAGTATTACAAACCTTGAGAGATCACCAATTACATCTTAAACCGAGTAAATGTGAATTTTGGCTGAAAGATGTGGTTTTTTAGGACATGTTATATTTGTAGAGGGAATATTTGTATATCCAAGAAATGTTAAAGCAATACTGAAATGGAAAAAGCCTACAAATATATTAGAAATCCATAGTTTTCTAGGGTTGGTAGGGTATTATTGAAGGTTTATTGTGACATTTTTAACTATAGCAACTCCATTAACTCGATTGACTAAAATGGAGATAAAATGAGGGTGGTCTCGGGAGTGCGAAAAAATCTTTCAGGAGTTGAAGAGAAGTTTAACTACCGCCCCAGTATTGACACTTCCTTTTGAAATCGAGGGATTTGTGGTCTATAGTGATACATCCAAAAAGAGACTTAGTTGTTTTTTAATGCAACATGGAAAGGTCATTACTTATGCCTCAAGGCAATTGAAGTCTCACGAAGTTAATTACGGGTATAGAGACATTACTTATATAGGTCTCATGTATAGATCTTTACAAATCACAAGAGTCTGAGGTATTTGATGACACATAAGGAATTCAATATGCAGCTGAAGAGGGATATAAAATTAATTAAAGATTTTGATTGTGTAATATATTATCACCTAGGAAAGGAAAATGTCGTTGTTGATGCCCTTACATAAGAATAAGGCGGTAATGGAGACATTGGAGGACGGGGATGAAAAAGAGTTGATGGAATTGAAAAAGATTGATGCCAAGATTGAAGTAGGACTCGAGGACTCTTTATTGTCTCAATTAAGAGTATGATTTGTACTTCGAGATAAAGTCTTAGAAGTTCAACGAAGAGACGTTGAAGTGGATAAAATGAGGAATAAGGTAGAATTAGGGGTTGATACACCTTTTTTATTTCGAAGGATGGGATGGTAATAATGGATAGACAAATATATTTGCTTGAAGATAAAACTTTGAAAGAAGAAGCACTAAGAGAAGCTAGTGAATCAAGATTTGTGGTGCACCTAGAAAGTACTAAGATGTACAAATACTTAAAGGAATTTTATTAGTGGATGATTATGAAGAAAGAAATCGCTGAGTTTGTGGCCAAGTATGGAGTTCGCTAACAAGTAAAGGTGGAACTATTAGTTTATTATGTCATGTAGCCAATCAACTAGTTACATGTGACATTATTATATTCATGTAAATGCATATTTATTATTAATAAAGGCTTAATTTATCTTTAGTATTCATATAATATTAGATTAATGAATCTAGAGTAAAGACAAAATACATGAGACAAAAAAGTTTTGCAAATAAAATTATAAAATTGTTATAATTATGGGATTCGTATTGCATCAAAGCATTGTTCTTAAAATGTTTTTTGTTGATGCCCTCTTAAATACTAGACATTCATTAGAGCCATAAAGACTGTTACATATTATGTTCTTTCCTTTATGAAATGAAACAATTGTTCTTATAAGCTGAGGTATAAAGGATACTTAGAACTAATATAAAGGTGATTGTCATAAGACATGTACACTGAACTAACCCGCATGAGAATTATATATGAAAAGGCTCACGTGACAGTTGTATAAGTGATCCTTAGACTTGAGATCATTAAGTCATCTTATATAGAGAATGTTATACTTTGATATTGTTACATATTATCTTAATCGGGGAAACGAAATGACAAACATTTAGTATAACATGAATTATATGAAGGTACTTGAGTGATCAAGAGAGGATTCATCACCCTAGGTGAATTAGAGAAAATGTTTCATCTGTCTCAAATAGTATTGACTGAGAAATCCTTGGTTAATGTGGAATTTGAAAAGTGTTTCGAATCTTATTCAAACGATCAATGACTATTATGTAGAAAACAAACATGATTGAACATGGTAAACATACCCCATGCTTTAATGTTAAATCGAAATATTATTGATGAAATGATATTAATTACATTGATAAATGAGTTACTAAAAGGTTAAGTCAAACCACCAATGACTTTTCTGATATTTGGGGGATCATGACACGTTGCTAAATGATGCATTTGATCTTCAAATATAAATTAATCAATTGTTGAATTAATATATAATTTATAGTTGGATCAACTTATTAGGAACCTAATGGGTCACACACATTAAGAACCATTAGCCAGAAATTAAACTAGGATAATTTAATTAAGTATAACTTGATTAAAATATATTTTAGAAATTAAGATCTATATTATAATTAATACAAGGATTATATTTCTAGACCTAGAAAA
>Ga0307518_10000329_pt1 | contig 35615 bp, 13 predicted proteins | sample 25_EM_MG_FD_203889 | JGI IMG/M metagenome (GOLD analysis project Ga0307518, IMG submission 203889) | Populus trichocarpa ectomycorrhiza microbial communities from riparian zone in the Pacific Northwest, United States - 25_EM | ecosystem: Host-associated > Plants > Roots > Unclassified | place... | reverse complement strand
CCAGTCAATATATATATATATATATATATATATATATATATATATATATATATATATATATATATATATTCATGGTTTTCATATTAAAAACTACCAAAATTTCGACGGAGTCCCCCCTATACCGGAAGGTCCCAAGTTACCGACATGTAACCTGTTTACATTTCTAATTACTCGCATCTCATAACTTAATCCCGACCTAATCATCTTGGGTTTCAATTTCCACAAATATTCTCACACCTATTACCCATAATATTCATGATATACATTATATAACAAAATATCATTATGAATGGATAAAAAAATAAATAATTAGACATGAAAAATGGTTATATGAACTATAGAGATTAAGTTCATTCAATCAAGTTTAAACATTAATTATACAAATTAAGTTATACAAACATTTTCATGTTTACAAAATACATGGGTATACCCCCTATAACCTAAATTACAAAAAAGGGAACATAAGCTAGGATCTACTCATGTCGTGCATGTGATGTTCCTGAAATAGAATACATATTATTGAAAGGTGAATATCATATAGACTGTTAATGTCCAACAGTTAATATCTCGTTTTTGAACTGTTACTGTCTAATCTCTTCTCAGATTTTTAACTATATCTAGAGTTATAGAACTCTGATTCAAGCGAGATTAGTGTCGTTGGAAAGCTAAGACATGAGGCTACAAGTTCTATGATTTAAGGAGAACCCAATTCTACCTCTAAGATAGTTAAAATCGCTCATCAACAAATATTTGGACTGTCACTGTCCAACTGTTACTGTCTCGTTTTTAAACTGTTACTGTCTGACCTCTCATCGGATTTTTAACTATACCTAGAGTTATAGAACTCAAATCTATAATTTAACATCCAGGCATCAATTCATAATCGACTTTAAAACAACTCATAAGACCATGTTTAAAATATCTTACCCAATACGAATCAAGGTCTTGATCCTTCATTTTCTTTCTAATGATAACTGACCCTCCCCTCTTCTCTTCTTGTTCAATTTTTCTTGTTAATCCCTTGCCCACCTGTGTTTATTTTTACCTATAACCCTTAATCTTGAATGGGTTCTTGAAATTTGGTGTTTCTCTCTTGATCTGTAAAAATAGATACCAAAACTCCCTCTCTTCTTTCTTCACGATAGTTGCAGATTTGTTTTTGGTAAGAAGAGTAGTATTTATGCTCTATAATTATTCTTATTTGCATTTAGACTCCATTTTCTTTAAGTGTATTCGTTTTTCCCCCACTTCTTTTTAGTTTAGTTTATTTTCTTTTCTTTAATTTAATCCAGCCTTGATTATCTCGGGATTTACAGTAATGCATAGTGGCTTGTTATGTCTAGTACCATCAAGATTCAATTCATATTTAGTGAAGTATAGATAATTCAAAGCCTGGATCCTTCCTACAAGGTGTTTCCTAGTTTTTTAGTTCATATCTTAAGGTATATATGCCTTATTCAACACCTTTTACAAAGCCTTTGTATGTGGCTCAAATCTTAAAATCAATGACAACAATGATATTCTAGCAGGAGTCTTCTTAAGTTGCTCAACAACATTGTATTTACTATGTTTCATCAGCTTTAAAAACTCATTGGTCTCTTCTCAAGTGATGGGTTTGTTCACCTCTTTAGTCAGGTCAACCACTTATTTCCTCTTAGCTTTCTTTTATTCTCGAGTTCTTCCAGTATGAATCTTCTACTACGGGTTAGGCCTCCAACTTCTGCTTGGAAAATAGGTGTTGGTTGAGCACTTTAGAAGGAGTATTCATAGTTCTACAGTAATGTAGTGTAGTTTCTTTTACCTGCCACTATAGGTTTTGACAAAATCAGTTTGGGCAATCCTTCTATAGTGAATTGTACCCGATATACCTCTTTGTTTCTACTTGGTTCATCTACCATGGACACTTATGTACTTATTCTTCATTCAATACTAAGAGTTTCTCGGGTTTGCATTTGTATCACCTCATTGTAGAAACCTTTATAATGGTTGATCATGTGGCATTTTTCACAGTGATACTGATAAAATTTTATCCTCGTTGGTCCTTCATAACTACCCTTTTTGTACCTGACTTTCACTAGCATTTTATAAACTTTATCCAGTGACACTTTCAAACTCCTTGGGCCTTCCACATTTAGTGTGTTTATCGGCCCACTACCCAAGATATGATTGGGTAGAGGGTTTGTATTTACATTTAAGGTTTCCTCAAATATTATCCACCCGACTTGAATTAACTACATGAGCTTTTTCTTGAAGGTATTGCAGATATGGATGTTATATTCTGCAACGCCAGCGTGGTACTTACAGGTGAGGTCTAACTTATACCAGATAAGAAATAATGGTTACAGAGGTGCAAGCGGTATCGAAGCTACCTATCTGATGCTTAGTAGCTTTTGGTACATCTCGTTCAAGGGTAATGGTAACGAGAGTCATTGTTCTTGTATTATATGATACTTGTTCTTTAGTATGTTCTTGGTTTGGTTATTGACTTGGTTGGTTTAAGTCTTAGGTTTTTTTATGAGAAATAGAGAGTGAAAATTGATGTTGGCAATATGGGATGAAGGGGATGGGGTGTTGTGGTTTTGGAAGTGGTTTTTCTTACCTCTGTAACCACCCTCGATGTGATCGACATCCTTTTTCTTCCCTCCAAAGCCCTTTTTCTCAGTAAAGGTTGAGATCCTGCTACTCTTTATCCCTTGCTTTATACGCTTGGCTATAGCCATAACATTAGAGAATTGTTGTGTCGAACTACCCATCATATGCTCGTAATATAGTGTCTTGAGTGTTTTTACAAATAAGGTAGCCATTTCTCTATCTAAGAGTAGAGGATGTACCTATACAACCAGATCCCTCTATATTTAAGCATACTTTCTCATGCTTTATTTATCCCCCTTCTTTAAATGAGATAGACTGGTTTTGTCAGGGGCCATATCAATGTTCTACTTATATTGCTTGATGAAAGCATCCACCAGATCTTTCCAAGTTTGGATCTTCATGTTATCTAGCCTTATATATCAGCTCAACGTTGCTCCACTCAAACTATCTTGAAAGAAGTGCATTAGTAGTTTTTCATCGTGCACTACCTCTACCATTTTGTTGCAATAAGATTTGAAGTGGGTGACAGGACACTGAGTTCCAGTGTATTTGATGAAATCATGAACACAAATTTTTTTTTATACAACCATGTTTGGGATAAACATATTTTCACGGCTTATACGGGATCATACAAATCCACCCCCTCGATAGCCCTTATTCTAGCTTCCAATGTTATCATCTTATCTTGATCAATATCATTAGACGATTTTGTCTTGTGAGATTCATTAGCGAATACATCTACTATTGTAGAGGTTAGTGCTGGTATTATCGTCTACACAAATGTTGCATTATAATGGGGTTTCTTACCCTCTTCGCCCATCCTTTCCTCTAGTTGAATTGTTGCTTAAGTTTGGGCAAAAATGGCAGGTCGATTGGAAGGGCCTTCAGGGAATCCAACGTTGAGTGTTTACTCAAGCAAGCTAGAGATACAAGCCATGCTAACCTTCCGAGAATCCAACTCTTCATGAAAGTGGGTATAATCATGATCATGTTCTTCATCTTTCATATTTCTTTGACGAAGTCGGGTGTTGTAAACTCTACGGATTTGAGCTTTTTGAGGACTTATATTCTAATCTAGAATGCACTCATGACATTTAAACTCTAAGATATGAATGTATGCATGCTTATGAATGTAGGTGTATATACATATGCATCAGATATGGATTAACATGTTTGAAGGGCTAATCCATGACTTCCTTATTGAATATGGGCAAAAATTTATAGTTTGATTAATCTGAAAAAATCTTTTCCAAGTCCTTATCTTGGTTAAATCTTATACACATTGGACAGTACAAAATAAAAAGGTGGGTTCGAGTCCTTTTTATTAAAAAAAAAGACAAAATGGTTTTTATGTGCGGTAATTTCCTAGCCTTGGTCTTTAAGTTATTCTCTGAAGCTAATTACATCATCTCATATTCTTATCCATATTAAAAAAAAAGTCATGGTCTTAGCTTAGAAAATCCCGCGAGTTCAGGATTATTAATCAAGTATGCATTGATGCAAAATGAATTATTAGAAAATCCATATCTTAAGGTCAAATTATAAGCCACTACCTGAAGAGTAGGCTTACTATTTAGTCTCAAAAGGGTCTATGACCCACCTAGTGTCCACCTTTCATGAAGGCAATATAAAGGTTACATGGAATGGTTATGGCACAATGTGACCATCATTACGGAGTAAACTTATGCATGAGCAGTATGTAAAAAATACATAAGCAACACGTAAAAATATAGGCTACAATTAAATTGCATAGACCAACAAAAATAAACAAGCAAACAATTAAATAAACAAAGCTCAGTCTGACAAGACAAGTCCCTAGTGAAGTCGCAATCATGTCATGACATGCACAACATCGAATGACGGATCTATGTCCTGGAATGGAAGAGGTTTTGAGTTTAATCATAAAGTTATGATTTAAGGGAGTTGACACCTCGTATCATGGTCACTAGGAAACCTATGGTCTTAGAGAGCCTAGATAAAAGGACTAGTTATGCAAGGAGAAGACGCATCACCCCTAGTGCACCCTGCATAAGGCAAGCTGCATTGTTGATTGATTGTTTTTCTAGGTCATACATTTTATATGTGTTTTTTAGGTCTATAAGTCCATCATCGTTATCTAAGTTTTCCTTTATAAACATGCAATCTTTGAAGAGACGAGATTGTAACACCTAATTATAAAGTAAAGAATATTCCACTTGGTTGGGGTGGTATTCATTATCATAAGCTTGTATCATTATTGATCTTATCTCGCTTTGAGGTCTTTTTTGATGAGGTGTATGCGAGTAAGATTTAGAGGAAGATCGATGGAGGTAGCCACTTATATGGCTTGGACCTGCTAAAGCTCTACTTTTTTTTTTATCTTTGGAGTTCAAGTTTGGAGCGTCTAGTTTGAGCAAGTTGTTCTAAGTTGCTCTTTTAAGAAACCAGAGTTGTCAACGTGTATTTGATGATACGTGTAATGAAGCTAGTTATTGTATCATCTGTTGAGGGAGTGGTAAATTTCAAAACTATTGTTATGTAGATAGAACAAATTCAATAAACACTTTCATTTTATGGGTGATTTTTTGGAGATTTGGAAGAGCTAATGTACTTATGGTGGAGAGGTTGGTTACTTTCTCGTGCCTTGCTATTTATGAGTCATCACCATGAAATGAATTTTTTCATATATGAAAAATAGGAATGAAGTAGATATTGTTCAAGTTCCCACAGATAGTGTCACTCATCAAATCGAAAAACCTTCAAGTTGAATTTGGGCCTTTCCAAGGCTGGTGCAATGGGTTTTGAAGAAATTTGTATTAAGTTAGGTGAGACTTATGGTTTTTGAACTTCTATAAAAACAAGTCTTCTATTGAGATAGGGGATCCTTCAATGCTTAAGTTAGTAAACTATAAAAGGAAAATAATGTATAACAAAAAGGACAAGAACAAAGAGCATAAAAGAGTGTATATTATGATTATCATGTGGAGAATGTATGTTGTGATTATCATGTGTTATGTTATTGTTTGGCCTATTGTTTGTTGTTATTGCGAAGCGACCTAAGGTATTTATACACCACAATCAATTGAAATTACTCCATGGAGAGCAAAGTTACAGTTATACCGTACAAGATTAATAATGAAGAATAATTACCTTTATCGCATAAGTAACTTATAAAATGTGTTGTCGAGTGGAGGTGTCGCACTGTACAGATAAGCATTCCATTGACCAGTGACGATAACTATTGGTGAGACGGGTAGATGTGCCATAGCCATTATCGAGATAGGCAGACATTTGTGTTGACAGTTTGTACATCTCTACAATGAAGAATTAGGTGTGTCAAGTGATTGCATAAGCTATGTACTAATGAAGCGGTGCCTATAACTTCTACAAGTGCATGACACACGAGCTTAGTATATTTTCTCTTTTTTCCTTTTGTTTTCCCTTTCTCCCTTGCTTGTTCTTTGGTCAATTAGATTTTAGGGACTAAATTGGAGAATTATTAAAGAATCCAGGACTAAAGTTGAGAAAAGAAAGGAAAAGTTAATTGGCGTGTGTAATACATGCGCTAGCATGTGGACAAGCATCTGTTGCTTGTGGCAGCACATGTAACTTCCACGAATGATGTCTTTTCTTAGTTTTGTTGGATTTGTCTTATAAAGTGACACTCTAATAACTTCTTTCTCCTCCCTTGAATTGTGAGGTAGTTTCTTATTGTCCTAATTTTTTTTTCTTGGGTGGTTTTGTTTTGTTAACCTTTTTTTATTGACCAGTTTGCTTTTGTTATTTTTTTTTATATGTTTTTGTAATCGTTAGTACTTTCTCTTTATTTTTTTGTTTTACTTTAGGCCTTAGCTTTGGCCCATCAAATAACGTATTAGCATTTCGTCTTATCATAGTATTTGTTTTTGATGGTAAAACTCTAAATAGTGCGTTCATGTAAAAGGGAAAATCAAACATAAGCCCTTCCACTGAACAAATAACAGTATAGGAGGTAGAATTTTTTTATTTTTTTTTCCCTGTATTAAAGAAGTACCTGGTTGACAAACATATAGAAGGAAACCCGAAGGAAACGTTAAGAGGCAATCTAAGCAAGATCTTTGGCCCTTGACAAATGTAGGTGGGGCCGGGACATCTTTTAATGCTGTCAGTGTCAATTAAGTAAACAATATTCCATCACAATCCTGGTTAGGCTCAACTGTAGAATCCTCTGTAGGGTATTTCGCCCAGGTGAAGTTTTCTTGGAAAAAAAACACAACCGTACTAAGATCATGACACTCACAAAAAGAAACAAATTTGACTTGACATTCTGTGTCGATCGTTAAAACTCATAGCTTGTATCTCGTAATTGAACTTCACGGTGACCCACTGAATACCATGGAACTCTTTGTAAGCTATCAAATTTGCACACCGGAAGAGATATAGTTTCACGATAACGTTCAGATTTCTCTAGAATAAACAATTAAGCACGAAACACGAATGGAAGAAGCTAGCTAGATTCATTAAAGACATTGTTTTCGTTTACAATGAGAGAAAAAAATGGCACTTTGTGCAAATTTAAAGGAAATAGAACACATTTCGGGCTCTCTTTCGAATCCTCTGCCGGTGAAGACATTCAACTCTCTTAATGCATTAATAGAGCCCGATGTTGTCAAAAAGCAGCCACAATGACCAGAACTCCCTCTACCAGAAGGAAAAAAAAAGATGCAGAAGGCTTAATTAAGCTTATTGACTCTATCATATTCAAGAAATTAGATAGATTTTAAGGTAGGCAATTCCATTATTACACAAGTTGGTATAATCAATTTGTCATTATATATAACTATGATAGTAATAATTATAATAATAAAAATAAAAATATAGTATATAGTATATAGTACCGCAAAAAAAATAGTTTGTATATGATTAATAATCCCAAATGGAGTCATGCTCATGCTCCATTTCACCCCACTCATCACTGAGTTCGACATCAATATCATCACCCATAGCCACAGGCTCATCCAACAGAAGAGCCCCAGCTAACTCCATCCACATTTTTGGTGAGTCCAGTGGTGCCTCATTTATAGCTTGAATTTGGCTTGGTGACAACCCAACCCTAACAGGACCTAAACTGCCCCCGCCGCCACTAGAGCTACCACTTACTCCCTCTGAACATTTTATCGGTCTCCGAAACAGCAAAGCCGCCTCTTGTGCTGCCATTTGCACATCCTCAGTGCTAGAGCTCGCCGGCCGGGGCAAACTATCCACCATTTCTGGAAAGTTTAGTTGAGCCCCACGTCCTCTAAGGTGTAATGCTGCCACATCATATGCCGCCGCGGCCATTTCAGGCATCTCATAACTCCCAAGCCAAATTCTTGTCTTCTTACCAGGCTCCCGGATTTCGGACACCCATTTCCCCCATTTTCGCTGTCGTACACCTCGATATCTTGGCTGACTAATCCCCGGATGGCCGTCCCTGGTTCTTCCTTCCATTTTAGCAAGTAGAAGGAAGGTTTTCTCTACTGATGAATGGTATTCCGGCAATGTACTAGTACAAATTAATGATTGTGAAGAACTATGACAGCCGAGAGAGTGTGACACAAGAGTGTGTGCTAATCTATAAATAGATGTGGCACATCAATCGAATGATTTGGATGGGAGGAGGAGGGAGTTTCCTAGTAGTTACGTTTAAGTGCGGGAGATGCTGGCAATGCGTTGCATGTGCTGGGGTTTTGAATGAATGACAAATTCATACCTTGCGATGCATTGTTCCATTTTATAATATTATCATGGTCAGCCTAGAACAACTACTCACATATTCATAAAATATAATAAAAAGAAAAAACAACTACATTCTTAAAAACACATGGTCTGTATAATTAAGATAAAATTATAAATATTGGTATTATTTCTTCAATGGTGTGTGGAGCTTCTACTTGTGTCAAGATTTTTTTCCCTTCTTAATATGGATAATTAATAGATACTGCTGTAGCCTAGCCAGGCTAGAAGCATTTCATATTGTACGTAATTTGTCCTTCCATGTTACGTCTATCAGCACTAAAAGAAATGGAATTTTTAGAGCAGTGCCAGCCTCCTAATTTTTCTTTTTTTAGCCAGAAGACACTTTCTCATGTGAACTCTACTACTATTTGAATTTATGACATCTGACAAATCATTCATGAGCAGGTGGTTCGTGAAATTTGCAATTTGCTGCTATATAATTTTTCTAAATAATTTATATCTTATACTTTAACTAGAAAAATTAAGATCAAGTTCATAATCATTTAATTATTAAAAGCTTTAATATTGAATAATTGTTTTATAGTATTTGTATATTAAACCTAATCTAATTTAATTTTCATTTTCCACTAATTTCTTGGAACCGGAAGACATACTTTTTTATATATATATATATTATGGCATGTTTTGCATTGCGTTTCAAAAATATTTTTGAAAAAATTTAATTTTTTTTTATTTTACTTTAAATTAATATATTTTTTATGTTTTTAAGTCATTTTAATGTGTTGATGTCAAAAATAATTTTTAAAAAATAAAAAAATATATTATTTTAATATATTTTAAAATAAAAAATACTTTAAAAAAATAACCACAACTATATCTTTAAATACGGTCTATAGGTTATTTCACCTAAGGTATTATTTCCATCCAAAACATTGTAGGAATCATAAAGCATTTCTTTCTTTTTTTTTCTTTATCAACGAGGACACAGGTACCAATGTGTCAAATCTTAGGCTTTAGGAATTACATAGAAACCACTTTAGCGTGTTCTAAAGTATTTTTTTTTATGTAGCGGTTCGAATCTCACCTACTATATCTTGCAATTAATGGTATATTTATTGTAGCTATTTCTAGAAAGATTGTAAGCTTCGACCTCGACATGGGTCTAATAAATATCCTTTCAAATAAAAGAATAATTTAATATGAACATAATGTTTCTTGTCAAAAGTGTGAAACAACATATCTATCTTTTTTATTAAAAAAAATCGTGAAAAAGCTCCCATTAAAAAAATTAAAAGATCACTTGCATAAGTTGATATTTCAACTTCTTAAATTTTAAAATAGGTACATTTAAAAAAATATATTTTTATAAGTTAAATATATATAAAAAAAAGTTTTCAAAAATAATATAACTAATTAAAATAGTGAATTTTAATACCAATAGCAAAAATATCGAAGTTGTTTCTTTTAGTTTTCTTTAAAAATCTACTTTTCTTTTGTCATGTCAAGTGCCACCATGTTTTTTTTCTCCTGGTGGCGTGTTTTAGAAGAGGTTGGGTGGTTTGTTACTAGTAAAAAAAATTTATTTTATCTCTCCTTCCTCTTAAATTGCAAGTTGGTCCTTTTTGTTTTTTATTTTTTATTTTTTAGCTTCGATCTTTTTTTTTATTTCTAATTGTTTTTCTTGATCCTTTTATAAATTTTTTATTTCTTTTCAATTTAATTCTTATTTTTTATTTTTGATTTTTTTTTCATAATCACTTTATAAAAGTTTTATTGGTTTTCAAATTCCCCTTTCAATAGAAGTTTAGGGTATATTACTTTTTCAATTTAGTCCTCATTTTTTAGATGTTTTTTTCTTTTTATTAGTGTTATATTCTTTTCAATTTAACCCTCAAATCAAAAAATGTTAGTTGCTCTATAATTTATTTTTTATTTTAATTTTCACTCTTATTCTTTTAATTATTATTATTTTTGTTTTAGATCCTTTCGTCTAATTAATTTTTTTTTCAATTTTATTCTTTAGCATTTAATATGTTGGGGATTGTGGTTTGTTTTTTTTCATGTACGATACTTCCGGTATAATAACCCTGGTCACCAGTTTGGAAAGTTAATGTGGGTCAGTATTCTTTTTTTTAATTTTTTCCTTTTTCTATTTCATTGTTCATTATTAGTTTTTTTAATTGTTTTTGTGGTTTTTTTCAAAAAAAATTTCTATTGGGTTATCTCTGACCTAAGTCATGATTTTGGAATTAATCTAGGTTTGCACGCCTCTTATTATCAATTTTTCATCCAAGTTTGTATTTCAAGAGACTTGTTTTCCTACAGTATTATCATCTTTTTATATATATATATATATATATATATATATATATATATATATATATATATATATATATAATTTTTTTTTTATATATAAAAAAAAAAATTAATTTATTAAACTCGGTCATTACTATAACTCTGATTTTTTTTATTTATTTGAAGCATACTTAGAGGAAAAAATGTGGATCCACGTCTAGTATCTTAGTATTTAGGGCTAGAGATTTTTATGATAAAACTTGAAGATAGTACATGGAAATATTTTTGGGTTATAAACTGGATTTGAAGATTCCGGGAACATGATTATTTAGTGTGTATTTGATATTGTATTACAATGTATTTTTTAAAAAATATTTTTTAATTAAAAATACATTTAAGTAATTTTTTTATATTTCTTAATTTTTGATATCTACACATTAAAGTTATCAAAAAAATACATAAAAATTATTATTTTAATACTTTTCTAAACAAAAAAAATAATTAAAAAGAAAGTTAAACCATAAAAAAAAAAAAGTTAAACCATAAAAATAATCGCTCCTTTAATCATAACAATGCTATCATCATAAAAAAACAAAAAAAACAAATTGAGCCTATTTAAAGCTCAGGTCTAGTAAGTTTTTAGACTTTAAGCTAGGCCTCAGACTTTTGAAATTTCTTTAATAATAGAATAAATTACAGTAACTTTATAATTAGTGAAATTATTATCATCTTCTAAAAGTTCGAAAGTTCGACAAAAACTCTCTCAATTTGTTTTTGAAAAAAACTCCCTCTTTAAAAGTAATTATTCAAAAACTTTTTTATACTCTGGATATCAGTTTACATGTATTTATAGTAAATTTATTATTAGTATTAAAGAAAATTTTGTGAATGTTTTCTTAAATGATGGAGTTCTTATCAAAATTTGAAAATTCCGATTCATATTAATCATTTTATGTATCTTAGAGTGGAAAATAAGATTATTAATTAATGACTAATATTTATTTTTTATAATAATTGAAGCTACTTAATTTGTAAATACATGTTTTAGTTTTGAGTAAAGTAGTTTGGATTTCAACTAAAAAGATGAAATATAGCATAGCACTAGATAGGTGGCTTGTGCTTCATTACGGTCAGACTGAATTTTTTGTAATGTAAAAAAGCAATGCTAAAGCATTGTCGATGTATTTTAAATAAGAAAAAAAAATTCATGACTTGACATCATAAAAAAATTGGAAAACAATTACAATTTTTCAATCTCTAAGGATCTAACCATATAAGGATGAAATAAAAAAAAATTAGTTAACAAAAATAAGTCTAAAAAAACAAAGAACCAAGAAATCCAAGTGAGATCGTCAAAACTCACGAGCAGAATCATGCGAACGAGATAACCTAATAGAAAAAAAAAAGATGGGTTTACTTTTGACTCAGAGCTTAGGGCGGTTCAGGTTTCAAAAGAAATTTAGAGAGAATTGACCCAGTGTAAAATGATCTAAAACATGAGTTGACATGTGACCTAGTCAACCCGTGGCAAACCTAGTCTAAACTCGTTGACTATTTTCTTTTCCTTTTTTCTAAATTATGTTATTTTTACTTGCTTTGTAAAATATTTTTTTTTACTTGGATCAACTTACTTGACACGTGACCCAATACTTGCCTTAGATCGACTCCTGAAAAATAAGAGGACAAACTAAAATTTTGAATTAAAAGGAAATCAAATTAACAAATTAATCCAAAATAAAAAATAAAAATCAAGAGAATGAGAATGAGGATCAAATTTGAAAAATAAAAAATCTAGATTATGGATCCAAGGATGAAATTGAAAACAAAATAAAATTTGATAAAAGGGCTAAGAATCAAAATTTAAAATCAAAACGTTGAGGGTCTATCTCAAATATCATCAAACTTTGAATTAAAGGGTGAAATTGAAAATAAAAATTAAATTAACAAAAGAATCCAAAACATAAAATCAAAAAAATCAAAAGATGAAATTAAAAATAAATTAAAATTTGATAAAAAATGTAAAAATTAAAATTTGAAATCAAAACATTGAGGACCTTAAATATCATTAAACTTTGAATTGAAGGGCATGATTGAAAAAAAATCAAATTCACAAAAGAATCCAAATCAAAAATGAAAATCAAGAGAATGTGTACCAAACTTGAAGAAATTAAAAATCAAGATAATGGATCCAATGATGAAATTGAAAATAAAATAAAATAAAATTTGATAAAATTACTAAGAATCAAACTTAGAAATCAAAATATTAAGGGCCAAATATGAAATGTCATAAAATAAGAGGACAAAGTTGATTTTTTAATGGCCAACACAAAATTCAATGGGGGAGGAGAGAGAGGAGGATAAGAAAAAGAAGAGGCAGTCGTCGATAAATTATCATTGAAAACAACACATGTGCCACCCTATGTGAAAGAGAGGGTTATGGAGCTTTAAACATTGTAGCAGACGATGATGTTATTTCATCAGATAACGGCTCATGCATTGCTCAAAAAGTATGGAGCTGCATCATATGCTATGTGCACACTAGCAATATTTTTTTTAATAATTTATAAAAATAGAGAAAGACTGAATCATCCACAACTCAACTTAATAATAACAAAAAAACATATAGGAAATGACAAAAACACCTATGAACACAAAGCTTAGAAAATTTGATTTTAGAAGCAATTTAGTCATTCCATTTAAAAAAAACAAAAAAACCCCCTTTAAAGTAAAATGAAAATAACTTTTAAGGACAATTTAATATTTTTAATATGCTATAAATATATGAGATGACTATAATGACTCTTCTGAATTTGACAATGATATTTAAATTCTTATAAAAAGATGAAATTGCCCTCCTAACAAAGCATGTTATTTTGTAGGGCAGGGGTAAAATGATAAATTTATTATTCAAAGTACAATAAATTATGAGTGTGGGAACAATTGAACTCTTTTAATTTTTTATATAATTTCCAAGTAATAATAGAACAATAATTTCTATTTGTTGTTCTAGAAAGTCATGTATTTACTAACAAGTAAAGGCTCTCAAATGAGTACTTCATATAAATCTTAAAATCTAAATGCCTCTTACTGCCTTTTAATGTGTGCCTTTAAGGTCATCTCTTGTAGAATATTTTGGTATTAATATACCTTATTAATTTAAATTGAATGGTTTTTTTATTTGAATATGTAAATTGAGTGTTTAATTTGACAAAAAAACATATTCATAATTATATAAATAATTGAAGTAAAGCATGCCTTTCTAATAAATACATGTTCTTATATGAATTTTCTAAGTGTGTATTTTATATTGCAATGTGGAGTATTTTTCGTTTTAAAATATATTTTTTAAGATTTTTTATATTTAGAATTAAAACATGAAAACCATTGAAAGATATAAAAAATATATATTAATTTAATATTTTTTAAAAAATAAATATATTTTTAAAAAGTACATGGAGGAAGTTTCAATAGCCAAAAGTAAACTTAACGTCCAGTCAGCTGATAATGTTAAAAAGTGTTCTATTCATGACGCGGTTTACTGCCAAGTGTCGGTGAAAGGGACTGGATACCCGGTCACCTAGGTTGATTTTCCACTAATTAACAGCCTAAAACCAATCACTCTCTGATTAAGATTTAAAAAAGCCATTTATTTATTGTGTTAATTTTTCTCGCCCCAGTAGGGACCATTTCTACCTGTTTCAAACGTAGTCAAAACGGTGGAAGTGGTCAAACATCTGAAGGTCTGATTTGATTTTACGTTGCGGTCAAAATACTGTTAGTTTAAAATTTAATTTTTTATTTAAAATTAATATTTTTAAACTATTATTTCTAACGTTAAAAATAATTAAAATTTTTTTTTAAAATGTTTTTAAAAAACACTTTAAAATAAAATCTCATCAGACTTTTAAACCTTGGAGACAAGGGGTCAAAGATCACGTGTGAAATCAAACTATGGTTAGGAAAAAGTTGACAAAACGTGAGGTTTGGGAAGGAAAAAAAACAGGGGGGGTATGATTATGAGTCGGGTCAAATGCTTCTTTGGTTTGCAGAAGCAGCAAAGGCTTCTTCCTTCTTTGGTTTCTTACAGCTGTGTTCTGTGAAGAAAACAAGCTTCGAATCCTGAGGAGTGGATAACTGGTTCACCTAATTTCTGATAAAAAGTAATGAATTTCTAGTCATTATTAATAATTAGGAGGTGAAATCTTGTTATTTTCACCAACTTTCTTTTACCTTTTCGTGGTCTGCCCATGTACGACAATTGAATTAAGTGTTCAATGAATTAAGTTGTATTCAAACTCAAACACGATTGCTTCGTTCAATCCCTTTGTTTTTCTAGAAGTGAAATGTACTATATTCACACTCGAATACTATTTAATCATGTCAATTCTAATAATTTTTATTTTAAATAAATATTATTTTTTAAATAAATTTAGATGAACACATAAATTTATGATTTTAGATCAAATCCGTAACTAACTTGGTAATTCTAGTTGGGAAGTTATTATTTTCTTACAAAAAAATTAACAAATAAAGTGTTTTTTTAAATAAAATCATGATAAAACGATCTAAAACATACAAAAAAAATTTTAACAAAAAAAATTAAACTTTTATGAAACACAATTTATATCGCGTTCCAAACGTTGCCTCAATCACTTTGTTTTTCCAGAAATGAAATGTACTTTACTCAAGCTTGAGTGATATCTAACTATGTTAATTCTAGTAATTTTTATTTTTATTTAAATAAAATATTAATTTTTGAATAAATTTGGATTAAACATATAAATTTATGAACTCAGATCAAATCCATAACTAACTTGGAAACTCTAGTTGCAAGTTATTATTTTCTTACAAAAATAAATAAATAAATAAATAAATAAATAAATAAAGTGTTTTTGATAAATGATAAAATAAATAGAATAAATCAAATAATGAGAAAGAAGGGGATTACGAGCAAAGACCAAAGCATTAATTCAAAAGATCAAGGACAAAACTACTTAATTTTCATGCGATACCATGTTGTCCCACAAGATGGAATGATTATTGAGCACGTGATATGTTAATTGTTGGGTCACGTGATTTAACGGGTAACCTAACAAAAACCAAAAAGAGTTAAACCGGCCAAAGCTCAAACTTCAAAGGCGTGTACTACGACTATCAAGTCAAGCAAATGTCGGGACAGCTGGATCCTAGCTGTCTTCATCTCTTTCTCTAAGCCCAATGTGATGTCATCACTCACGACCTTTTTACTTCTTTCTGAATCTAATGCACCGTCGTCACCGTCTTATTCCCATACCGTACACAAGGACGGTTTCCGCGTACACTGGCAGCAGCCGGTTGACCATGTGGATACACTATGTTTAATCTCATAAGTGCCCCGGGGCCTTGAATGAAGCGGTGAGAGGGGAAAAAAAAAACTGATAAAAAATAATTTTAAATTCATAGGTGCCCCCAGGGCTTTCGATATGTTGCCGTATGAGTAGGATTTTAAGTTAAATCTCAAAAGAAAAAAATAATAATTATGCCATGCATAGATTTTTTAATTAAAAAATAAAAAGATATTGTTAAATTTTATAAAATAAATTAAAAATATATGAACCGGTGAATAGGTAGGTGACATATAGCCTACTAGATAGCTTTTTGATGATCTTCAATAACCATAAAATCACGGTCAAAGTATTAAAATTTAAAAATCTATTTTTTAATTTATTTTTACTTGAAAATACCTCAAAAACCCCATATAAACCTTAATAAATATATTTCTAATCCTAAAACACTTTTTAATCACTAAAAAACAAAAGATAAATGAATAAAAAATCTTAATGGAACCCAATCTTATTTTTCTAGCACAGTTATAACTAAATACCATCTCCATTGATTTTCTCTCAAGAAAGCGAACCCATTGACACAAATATTATAGTTTTGGTGGCCAGAATGTGACATTTCAAGCATTTCTCTCTCAAATCTTTTGGGTGACTTTCTCTCTTCTCTCTCAACATTCAAGAACTGAAAATTAAAGAATGTGACCATTCAAGCATTTTTCTCTCAAATCTTTTATTTATTTTACCTTATATGATAATCTATATTGCTAGTAACGAAGGATTTTAGTTTCATAAATGAATCATATAGATACAACTAATATATATGAGGAAAAATATTGGATATAAATTATACTAATCTCTCGAAGCTTTATGAAACTAAAGAAATATTAAAAAATCAAAAGTGTTGCCACCAATATCTCCACCAATAACAAGCATGACCCAATACCCGAAAATGTTTTCCTTCTCTATAAATAAATAGATCACAAGTCTTAAACTTCACACACAACCATTAAAGGTGTCGCGCCTTGTGCGCGACATCGAGCAACAACAGGTCTGCCTTTTGAGAGGATGTATGAAAGGGTTTTGAATATAATCATGAAATTATGATTATGAGGTTCAGGAGTCACAACCTATTATTATGGTTACTAGAAAACCTATGATCCACGAGAGTCTGAGAAAAGGGATTAATTCTGCAAGGGGAAGACGTATCACCCCCAGTGCACCGTAACTAAGGTTTGTTGTTTGATTATTTTTCTTGGTCATGTTTCTGTTCCTTGATCTTTTCTAAGGTTCAAGGTAGATCTTCATTTGTGAGAAAAATCTCTACCTTATTGGGTTAAAGCCTAATTGTTCTAAAACTCAAATTATAGCATCACATTTATTTCATAAATATAACTAATTCATATTGTTTCGAACAGAATAATTGTTATGGGTTTTTTTATATTTTAGTCAAACCTTAATGAATAATCATAAATCGGTTACGATATCTATTTTTACATTTTTAAAATATGATAAAAATGATTTTATCTTCTTTTTAGAAAATATACATGAAAAACCTTTTAGGATTTGGCCGTATACATGAAAACAAAAAAAAAATTTAAGAGGAAATTAATTTAAATTTTTTTGAATTTTCAATTTTTTTAAAAGAAAAGTTTTGAAGAAAACCAGGTATTTTAATATTGGATCTGTATATTACAGTGTAAATATACAGTCCAATATTATACAAAATTATTGGTAAAACATGCGAGAAAATAAAAAATATTTTGAAAGGACTCTTGGAAAAATTTGGAATTTTTTTATTATTATATAATTTTATATTATTATTATATGGGCTGGGCTTGGCCCAACCATCTAGACTGGACCTAGCCAGGTTGGGTTGGGCCAACAGGTGGCCCAACAGACATGCCCTCTCTTTTTTTAAAAAGTGGGCTAGACCTAACCCAGCCTAGCCATTTGGGCTGGGCTGAAATGAGTCCAACCTGTCGATTGCCAACCCAACAACTTTTTTTTTTAGTGGACCCGGTCTAGTCATATGGGCTGGGTTGAAACGGGCCCAACCCATCACTGCATGGTCATTAGCTTAGCCAAGTGACCATGCTAATTAAATCTTGCTTTACCTACATAACAAATTCATGTACTGCATGCAGCGACTATGGTTGCAGCATGGAGAGGAAAGAATTACCTAGCGTCAGGGTGCCTAGCTGGTCGTGACGGGAGGCTAGCGTGAGGTTGGTGGCGGCGTTGGTGAAGGAGTTGGCGGCTGATGTTAGTTGCTGAAGGAGAAGAAACCTACGGTAGAGAGGAAGAATGAGAGATTGGCGGTGGTGGTTCCTATCGCCAGCGAGGAGATTGGTTGGTAGAAGATGTTGTGTTATAGTTGTTTGTGGTGGTTCTGAGGTTGTGGTGGCTGAAGAGGTGGCAGGGAGAGAGGAGAAAGACGATAATGACACAAAAAAATAGGGGGAGGGCTGATTTTTCTCCCACTTCGACCTCAGATTTCTCCTTACTTGGGGTATAAAATCCACTCTTATTTATAAGGGGTGGAAGAGGGATGTTTTATCTTTAATGGTGTCAAATCTTGACCCTTAATTCAAACCGAAACGATCCTTAATATTGGTTCAAAGTTGTCATCATGAAATGTCAGATTTTGACAACTCATGGTTACCTGAGTTGGCTTCTTTAATGCGGCACCACAATGCATGTGGTGTCAATCAGCTGGATAGGACCATACCGAGGTGTAGTCAAATATCAGGCCATCATTTTGGTGTATGTTTTGTTAAATTTGGTGAAGAGACAAAGCATTAAATACCCCTGAAATGTAGCTCTCTCAGCAGTCTTTTCAGACAAAATGAAGAAGAAGATGAACAATAACCAAAACAACGTTGTTTTGGTAAAATTCAATTTAATCCTTTGATTTGTGATTTTTCTCAATTACACCCCTGATTGGCTTCAAATTTTTAATTTTATGCAATTTTGCCCTTACCAAACTTCAACATCACCCCTGAAGTTTGACACCTTTTTTTTTTGTCCTTGGTCTCTGATTTATGCAATTTGACCCTCAATCGACCATTAAACTCTCAATTCTCTTCAATTTCACCCTTAATTTCAATCAATTGGGTCCCCAGGATTCGACATATTTTGCAAAATAGTCATTGGCTGTGAATTTCTTTAATTTAGCCTTTAATCGACCCCAAACTTTCAATTTCTTGTGATTTTACCCCTGATTTCAACTAATTGACTTTGTAAAAATTAAATTTGATTTTCTAAAATTCCAATCTTCTCAATTAAGCCCAAATTGGGCTCCCAAACTTAATGTTTCACTAATTAAGCTCCTAATAAAATTAATTTGACCTATTTAAAATATAAATAAGTCCTTGCACCTAATTAAATCATTTAATTGGACCCAAATTAATTTTTAAACATAATTAAACTTTTAATTTGGCCTATAATTAAATCAAATTGGCCTATTAAAAATCAAATTATGTCCCTGGGTTTAATTTTTATATAGATTCATCCAATAATGAATTAATTTGACCTTTCACTATTATTATTTATTTTTTACGGGGAAGGAAAAAAGGTAAAATTTAGAGAATAACTCAAAAATGAGTTATGACAAAAGGCTTGGCCATGCAATCTCATACATGATCATCAACCACCCAACAATTCCATAAACTACCAACAACTTCTAGAACCATAAAAAAACCACCCTACAACTCATAGAACCACCAACCACTCAATAATTCATGCAGCATACAATTTATATTACATTTTTCTATTATTTTTCAATTTACCATATGTTATTTTTTTCCTTCTACATTCTACTAACATAAGCATCAAAGTGTTTTATGTGCCCACATGAGACTTGCTTTCCAGTAAAGCCCATAGACCAACTCAAAATTGCGATCTTGGAAAGCCTAATTCTTGTATGATGTTTTTGACAACCTCATCGATGGTGTTATCTATGAGAAAATGAGTAAGAACTAGTTTATTCCCTTTTGACAAAAAGTTTTTTTCATGGCTGACGAAACTCTAAGACATGGAAGAATAATTAATCTCTCTATTATAGGAACTCCCATAGATCTCCATCAACTCTCTCATCAAGTTTAAATTCTTAACAATGTTGTTTTATCTATACAAGAATATCTTTGCACTCTATCATTCCATCAACATACAATACAACATACAACTTTATTACATATACTACGTGCGTAGAGACAACTCTAGTTATAAAAAGGAATATGATTAAATGATGTGTAAAGTAGGAATGATATTCTAACTCCATGAAGGACTCGTTCTCGCTATAAAGAGTGCTCCTCAATAGACTTGAGTCATAATCATGGTTGTTTCCAACAATATTTTTCTAACTCTCACTTACATGCTCTTTGTAAAAAAAGACCTAGATGTGAGATAAGATCAATAACTGCATGAGCTAATAATAATGAATATCACCATCACCCAAGTGGGAGACTCTCCATTATATCATCAGGTATTACACATTCATCTCTTCAAAGATTGTGTCTTTGCGAAAGCCAACTTAGACAATCATGATGGTCTTACAAATTCTAGGGAGTACATATAAAATATGAGAAACATTTTAGAGCTTGTAATGCAAAAGAATGATTTTGTGTGAAAAATCCTACCTATGACATTCCATGGATCTACTTTGGTGTGGTATCCCAGCCTTACGTCTGGCTCCATATCTGGCATTCATAATATCCATGTTAAGCTCATCTCTCATTTCAGCACTAGTATTCCAACTAAAAAAGAGCATGGTTAAGCTTTTTTCTATCGCTCAACAAGAAGATGAAAGTGCTAGAGTATATATCTAGAGCTTTAACAAGGAAATGATAAAACATTTAAGATTTACTTGAACCCATTATCATTGAAGCCCTGATCAATGGAGTCCATACTACTCTTTATAGGAAAGCTTATATAGTCTTTTTGACTTGACTCTTCTTGATGTAAAATAGGTGATAAAGAACCATATTCGTGTATAATAAAAAGTATGACAAGAAAGGGACACTCTCATTTCCAAAATATACACAGTTCCATCAGTCTCTCACTATGGCGTCCAAAAGAAATATTAAGAGATCTATTTATGATAATCTAGCATTTCTTGAGCTTCTGACCATATGCCTTACTAGTCCATGTGTCAAGCTGTTTATTGTTATTCAAGGAAATGATTTCATGTGATATCCACATCTAATGAAGAGTGGCACAAACTTAAAGAACCGTAACAAGTCTGTCACTTTCACCATGATCATGGTCATGACACTAAGAAATGCCATGCCTTGAAAAAGAAGATTGAAATATTGATCTCCAGGAGATACGCTTAATAATTTTTAAGAAACAAGGAAAAGTCCCTATAATCCACTATCTTTTAAACTTTTGAATAAAAGTAATAATGTTTTTCCATGTCTCTAATGTCTCCAATAAAAAATCTCCATATATCTAATTATATCCCCATGTCTTTAACAAAAAAATCTTCATATCTTCAATGAAAAATCTGTCTCTAAATGAATTCTTCATACGTGTCTCTAACAAAACTCTTCACAACAAGATCTCTAGTGAAATCTTCATGTTTTTATACAACATCTCCTTACACAATGCTTTCATAAAAAACAAAAATCTCTATTTTTCTAGTAATAATGTTCTCTATTATAAATTAAACACATAAAACTAATCAAATTCTCATTTTAGGCAATGCCTGAATGACTAGAAACCTAGCATTTTAGGCCCTAACTTGATTCTAACTCATCTCAATTTGTTTAATTTTTTCTTAGCACACACCTCCATATATTTTTTAAGTTCCTAGGAGTCGCGTATATAGTTTTATTTACACACAATACTTTTTGTACATAATGCAATATGCCTACTTGATATAAATTAAGACTTTTAAAATTGATTGGAAAATATTAAAAATGGATCTACCACTTATTTTTTAAGAAAACTAAGAATTTTAAAAAATAAATTGATTCTAAACATTTTAATAGGCGGTTTGTTATGCTTGAAGAAAGATAATCATCAACCTTACAATATCCTTTCTGAGGAAAGGTTATCTTAGTTTTGTGTTTTCTTCTAAATTCATTTCATCCATGCCATTAATTGTCTAAATATTTTCCAAGCTTATTCACAAGTTATTTATTATTGATCAATGTTTATTTGAGTAAGCATCAAATCTTGAATCAAGAGTCTCACAACTTGATGATTTGTTTTTATGTTTTTAGTAAAAAACATCTCACTAAGCCTACAACAATTTCTAAAACTAGGAGACTCATCAACCTAACTGTTTAAGAAACTTAAACAAAAATTGATAAACTTGTCAATGTTTTGAGCTCATTTTAAGTCTAAACATCAAGTGTTAGGTCCATTTTGGTCCCTAAAACTAGGAGACTCATCAACCTAACCGTCTAAAAAGCTTAAACAAAACTTGATGAAAACTCATCTATACATTTTTTTTAACTCGTTTTAAGTTTAAAAACCAATTCTTATGTTCATCTCGGTTCTTAAAACTAGGAGACTCATTAACCTAAACTAGAAGACTCATTAAAAGGATAAAAATTATGAAATAGGCACGAATTGTAACAAGAACACATTTTCCTTGGAAATCTTATAGCTTTTATATTTAAAAAAACAATAAGAAAAGCTATCGAATCAAAATACAGAAAAACTTGTCAAAAGGTTAAAAATCACAAAATGGCTATGAATTGGTTGAATTACATGACTCATTTTACTTGGAAATTTCATATTTTTGCAATGTTTTTATATTTTAAAACAAAATAATAGGAAAAGTGATTGAAATGAGGGTCAAAATTGAGTTATAATAAAAAATCATCTAAAGGATAAAATTTTCGAGATGGTTGTGAATTTGTCGAATTGCATTGAGAATATGTTTTCCTTGAAATTTTCATATTTTTGCAATTTTTATATTTTAAAACAAAAAAATTATTTTACATATGGACCAAAATCAAGTTATGACAATTGCCTTCTCTTTACAATGCTTATAGTACAAAATCTATGAAAAGTGCTTTTTCTTAGACTTTGTTTAATAAGCTTGTAAATATAAGGTAATTGCAATAACCTCAAGATTTGGTTTTTTTGAACCTTTGTTGGACTCAAAATAAAAACAAAGATTTTTCAAAATTCCTTATAAGCTCAATATCAAAGAAAGATTGGCGACAACCCTCGTAGGCTTAATATCATAAAACAAAATATTTGTGAGAGCCCTCATAGGTTTAATATCGCATAATGATTTGTGAAAGTCATGTGAGACTAAAAAATAAAAAAGTTTTGCGAGAGCTCTCATAGGCTTAATATCACAAAAAAATTTGCCAGAGCTTTCTGAGACTAACAAATAAAAAGTCAATGAGAGCCCTTATAGACTCATTATCACAAAATGATTTGTGAGAGACATGTGAGACTTAAAAATATCAAGTCTTCTGAAAGCTCTTTTAAGCTCAATATTGCAAGAAGATTTGTGAGAGCCCTCTTAGGCTCAATATCATAGAAATATTTACAAGAGTTTTATGAAAAGAAAAAAAATAAAAAGTCTTGAAAAATCCCTTTTAGGCTTAATATCATAAAAGGGTTTGGGAGAGTCCTTATATACTCAATATTATAGAAATATATGTGAAAGCCTTTATAGGCTCAATATCATAAAAAACAAATTTGCAAAAGCTTTTCGAGACTAAAAAATAAAGTCTTATAAGATCCCTTATAGACGAGTGTGTTTGGTAGTGTGGTAGCTTTTGTGGTTGTGGTTTGAAAAAAATTGTTTTACAAAAAGCATTTTTGATTGAGTTTGGTTTGATATTTATATATGTTTGGTTAAAACTGTGGTTGAAATTGAGGTTGAACAAAAAGTAGTTTAATGTGTTTGGTTAATAATGCTTTTCAATTTGAGGTTATAAAATAACTAAAAAAGATATATATTAATATTGATGGTTTTTAATTTAAATAATTGTAGATTTAACTACTGCTATTACATCATGAAATAAATAATACTTTATATAAATTCATCCGACAAAGACTACAGTTTTCATGGTTTTTTGAGCGTGCAACAAAATCAGGTAAAATATCATCAGGAACAAAATTGGGATTACGATCAAATTTTGTAAATGCTACACAATCATGCGATCTCTTTCTAATTGATGCAGTGTCATTGAATATTGTTAAATGCTAGTTTTTCCAAATAAAACACAATTAAAAATTAAAAAAAATTAGTTTTTTTAATTTTTAATTGTGTTTCAATATATTTAGGTTCAGGCTGAACCTGGTCCGACCATTAACAATGAATAAGCCGAACTGTGCAAAGTGAGTTTTTAATTCACTTTGCACTCTTCACTTAAAGTAAACAGTGCAAAGTGAATTAAAAACTCAGTTTGCATAGTTCTCTAGAGTGAATTATTCACTTGCACATAAAGACGGAACACGGGCAGAAGCAACAATTTTTCGCTTTTGTTAAACTTAAGGCATAGCCGCAAGTATGGTGGGTTTCACTACAAAAAAACTCTGTTTTTTTAACTTAACCAAACATCAATATCTATGGTATATAATCAACTTCACCCGCAGCTACACTGCTAAACGGGCACTCAATATTATAGAAGGATTTTCTAGACTCTTATGAGATTCAAAAATAAAAAAACTTTGCAGGGTTTGAATTTACTAGAGTTTTATTGGATTTAAATTTACCATAGCCTTGATAGGTTTTTTTTTTTTTTTTAATAAAAATTTATAGAATCTTTGTTGGGTTCAAGATAGAAAGAACCTTGTTGGATTCAAATTTATTGGAATGTTATGACAATTATATACAAAAGAAATTGGATGCTTACCTGTGAAAAAATATAGCCATTTCTTTCGATGTTCAACTCCCCTAGTGATGAATGAAATTGAAAGCTCACATTTTGCTAATATTTTGACTCTCCAACTTAGTGACTTGCTCAACCTTACTTGGGTATAATATCTACATGGATACTTTTGCTGATACAACAGCTTCATAAGACCTAATTATTAAGGTTAAATAAATATGTTAAATAAAATAGAAAATAGAAAAAAGGAAAATATTATATATTATTAAGGTTTGTTGGAAAAGCTATGGAAGATTTTATTCAGCAGATATGTCTATAAATGAACTAATTAATATTTATTAAAAGTTAAACATCTATTTGTTGAGGAAACCGTGAAAGAGTTATTTCAAAAAACATGTTATTTTTTTTTATTGAAAATATTCACTTTTATGGAGAAGTTATTGAAGATTCTGTTCATTGCATTAGACCATTAATGAAATACTATGTCTTATTAAAAATAATAAATAATACTAATTCATTTTCATTAAAAATTAGACACCTATTTTTTTGAGAAAATATTTAAGAAGTTGTTTTTTAAAAAACACTTATTTTGGTTAAAAACATAATTTTTTTATGTAGAATTTATAGAAGATTCTATTTATTAATTAATGAATTGAGATTATAAATAGAATGACATGTCTTATTTAAAAATAAAAATGATAAATTTAACCAATTCCTTACTAAATACACAGATGTTTGTTGAGGAAATCATACAAGTATTTTTATCATATTTCTTCATAAAAGTGAGAAAAAAAAAGAAATTATAAATATGAGGATTTAATTATAGGAAAAATGGATTGATTAACCCACCGTAAAATTTATTAAAATATTGTCTAGCTATATAGTTAATTTCAATGTGAAAATAAAAAATTGTAGTCTCAGATTTTAAAAAAATTAATTAAGAATTTTCATATATTTCTAAAGCTTTCTATCCAAGTTATTTTATTTTTTAAATTAAAAAATGTCATTTTACATAGAACTTAATGAAAAAATTTAAGTAAAAAAATCAAAATAGTTTAATGATAAAAATAGTATAAAAACTAATAATTTAATAATAGATTTGGTGTTTGTCATGAAAAGAAATATATGGATCCTCGGATACCCAAGCCCATGCATAACTGGCCTTATACCAAGCCAGATACAATCTGAATATCGTTGGACCCTATCCAATACGGCCTCGTTTATATACTCTTCCCTGAGCAGCTAACCAAAATGGTGCAAGTAAAGCGACCCTGGCAGGCACTCGTATTTGGTTTTTTTATAATGTTTTAGCATTTGGTTGATATTAGTTTTGTTACCATATAATTCATTAAAAAATAAAATTATTAAATCTAGTAAAGTCTATGATTTGAATCATGAGTTAAGTTACAAAACCCGTTCAATTTATTAATATGTTGCCATCTCAATAATTATAAAAAAAATATTATTTTAAAATTATTTTAAAATTAAATTATATTTTTATTAGATAATTTTTAGAATCACAAGTAGATCACAATAAAAATGCATACCTTTTCTTTTAATTTCCCGGGAAAACCTTTTTTATTTGTAAAAAATTGCTGTTTATACTTTTTGATAAAAATAAAAATTCAGTTATTCTTTTGTGTCATAAGAGCGGCGGGGACAAGGCTGAGCATTTCTTCATGTAGGAGGGTGCACTCAAAATGCTAAATATTAAAATAATCCGGATTGCTCTTAGATAGATTCTTTTGTGCCTCTATGGATCCATAAACGAAACTTACCATAATATTAACAGGAAATTGTTTAATATAATAATATGGTACATGAGAAAATAAAACAATATCATAAAATCTCAAATATATGAGAATCATATGATCTTACAATCACAAGAAGGTGGTAAGAAGTAGTCAACGTGGGAGATACTTTAGACCCTCTCGCCACATCATCCACTAAGGAGAAAGGGGAAGTCTTCTACAAGCTGACAAAAGCCAAGTTCAGAAACACTTTAATCCCCTCAAATGGGACCCTCCAAAACCGCCCATCTGAATAAACTATAAAAACGTCCTTCCAGCACTGACCCTTTCTGCGGATAAATTATTCTCCTTCAAAACACTAATAATTCCCCCGTTTGCTAATTAATTTATCAATTCTTCACAGTTAACCAGCGACCAGGCAAAAATCACAAATACATGAAATATACAGGTCAAAGTCTATATATATAAAGCCGAGTATACGTCAAAAGCAATTACGTACATAATTATATTAGTGCAGCGTCCAATATTCAAAGTAGTATGTATATTCATGATCAGCACACGTTACCTAAGGATCCCAAAGAGAATCTGTTTGCTTGTTGTCCCACTCCTCCTCCTCCCCAACGTCAATGGAGGAGTAAATCATGGACTCTTCTGGCATTGCTATCCCTGACATTTGCATCCACATCTTTGGTGAATCCAAGGGTGACTCGTTAATGGCTTGGATTTGGCTAGGTGAGAGCCTAACCGTTATGGGACCAACGTTTGAGCTAGAGCTGCCACCTTGGGAGGACTCAACTGTAGAGGGCCTAAGGCTCATAGCTGCCTCATGGGCTGCTATGCGAATATCTTCAGCATCAGAGCTTGCTGGCTTTGGTAGGCTATGAACCAAGTCAGGGAAATTAAGTTTTGCATCATATCCCCTAAAATGCAAAGCAGCAACATCATAAGCTGTTGCTGCCATTTCTGGTGTCTCAAAACTCCCTAACCAAATCCTACTTTTTTTCCCTGGCTCACGTATCTCTGACACCCATTTGCCCCATTTCCTCTTTCGTACCCCTCTATAGCTAGAACTCATACCACCATGGCTAGCAGTGTTTCTCTCTTCCATCTATAGTTCCAGCTAAGTTAGCTAGTGAGGTTTGAGGGAATTAATGATCGATATAGGCTGGCACGAGGTGGTGTTATCCGGTTATATTACTCCAGTATATATAGATATTTGGGGGCATGCATATGATATCTAAGTTGATAGAAACGTGGAGACTCAGTAGGAGAGGAAGGGAGCTTCCAAGTAGTTGCATCGGTGACAAAGATGTGTTCTTGTGCATGTTCACAATCTAAATTTCTTCTGTTTTGAAACTTAAGAAATTGTAGATTTTCATGGAGCAACCAATCACATACTTGCGAGTGTATAATTGTTTTTTTTAACTGTTGATATATAAATCAGTTTACGCGTATCTTAAATTATTTTTTAAAATTTTAAAGTTAATAACTATGAAAATTTTTAATGAATTTAAAATTTATAATACTCGAATTAATAATTTTTAAAAAACAAACTAGTAAACTCAAAACCTGATTAATTATTGAATACTGCAATACATAGTAGGAATGTTTTTTCTTGGAGGCAAGAAATCATGTTAATTAACAATTAGTACTGTTTATTAACGCGGTTTGAAACTTGGTGGAATAGATTTGGACCCACTTATCCTCCTACGGGTCTATTTAATTTTCTTGTTATGCTTAGGTCATTCTGGATATGCTGGTTTCATTTACTGGAGTCCATAGCCATGGTGCACCTTCCTTTTTTCACGAGCGAGTGACACATGCATCTCTTGGATCAAGAGGGCAAAATATCACTGAAAGATAAATTAGGAAATGCAAAAATGATATCATCAAAAGAATGACAGGTGAAGGATATTCATTTAATTAACCATGTGGACGTGGAGTCTTATCTTGTGATAGATAGAGTAATGAATAATGTTTTTTTAAAATATTTTTTAATGAAAAATATATTAAAATATTTTTTTTTATTTTTAATATTAATAGATGAAAATCATATAAAAATATTTAAAAATATTAATTTTTTCAAATAAAAAACAATTTAAACATTTTATAGAGTAAGTTTTAACACAAAATAAATATTTTATCATACGAAAAGTAATTTAAAAAATATTTTATAGAGCAAGTTTTAAAACAAAATACATACTTAAAATGATTATTGCCATATATCGACTCACGACGCTACCTTGTCAAATGCGATGCCGCAATGTAGAGGGGAGTCCCTTCATAGCAGGATCTATTCACCCGCAAGTACAAGGCGTAGTGGAAGGACGACCTTTCAATATAAGTTTGTTTTGCTTTGAGTTGGTTTAAATTTAATAATTTATGAATAAATAATATTTCATTAAATTTATTCAATTTTAGGTTCACAAACAATGAGGCTGCCCGAATAATAATATCAATATTTAAATCGTCAATGGAAATTCCATTTTTTCGATGAAGTCATGTTTCTAAACATTCTGAATGGAAACTGTAGGTCGATGCATGATTTCAAGATTTAAGGTTAATATTAACATAATTTTTTTATTATATTAATTTGTTTACTTTAATGAAATTAGTGAAAATTTTCTTTTTATAAATTTTTATTGCAAGGCAAAATTTGAGTGGGATAGAGCAAATGATAATGTTGCGAAGAGGGTTTGGGAGAATCACGCTGCAACTAGGTAATATCAAAATCAAGATAATTTTTTTATTCCAAATATTAAAATTTTATTTGTTATTTTCTTATAGATAATTCATTTATACCATATAAGTCACGTGATTTTTGATACGAGGAGCAAAAGAAATCTAAAAAATATACAAAAAAAAGCACTTTACTTGGCTAGAATGACATGACAGTTTGGAAGGATTTCAGGCCGCCATGCATCCTGAAGACTGTATAGGCGGAATACATTCAGCATGTGATGTCCGAGTATTTCACATGACAGTCACAGTCCGGTGCAGGGAATCGGAGCCAGTAAATTCACGGTTTTGTTACCACACACACCGATGGCTCCGTTTCGTTTGTTTTGCATGCGAAGTAGATAGTAAGATTTATTTAAATTACATCCATTTTTTAATTTTTTTTATTTATAAATATATTTAACTAACAACATTTTTATCTTGCAGGCTACGACTCTTAGATGTGAGCCAAGCCCAATTGAGCTTTTTGTGAAAACGCACGTGCGAAGTGATTACCGTAAAAAAGGGGTGTAATGGTTCGTCAATAGTTGAGCTCAACACTTTTTGGTATGTTGGTTTTCAACCATTTTTTTCTTAATTTATTATTTACTTTAATTTGATGATTTTATTTTTTATTTTCAGGAGACATATAACTTCTGGCTAAAGGAGAGATACGAGGGCGATCTTTTGATCCAACTAGATTTCAATCTGGATTTGTGGTTGTAGGTAAGATCATCCGATAGACCCGATATAATCGGGTGTACGAACTCTCTAACACTACGATCAAGAACTTGCAGACAGTTTGTAGCATTTCAACAATTGGGTGCTCGCAATCGGTTCTGAGCATTCAGTCTCCGGAGTCGGTGACCTTGTTAGATCAAGGAGTGTAAGAATGTACGACCCATCTCAATGAAAAATATGAACGACTTTCTGTGGACTATGAAGAACTTTGTCGAATGGTCATAAATATGAGATCACAGATGAGTAGTATATGTGCACCTCGGGGGCGACCAATATCCTCCTCCTCCTTTAGCACCGTCTTTATTCTAGTTTCATTGTATTTGAACGTATAAATTTGTAATAAATATTTGATTTTTATATTAAGATAATTTATTTTAAAATATTTTAATATTATATTAATTTAATTTTTTTAATTATTTTCTATTTCTGTTTAATAGATTTTTTTAAAAAATATATTTTTAAATTATTACTGACGGGGTTACTGACGGACTTATTTTGTCGGTATATTCTAGAGAGTTGAAAAAGAATTACAGTAAATGTCACTCAAACTGTTAAATCACCGATGAAATAATTTCTTCAGTATATTCCAAAGAGTTGGAAAAGAATTTCTGTAAATGCCACTGCAACTCACCGATGAAATTACATACATTTATTCTATTAGCGATATTACCAAGGAAATTACTAGCGGATTGAAGCATGTAATTGTTTTTTAGGCACGCATGGTCCGTCTGTAAAGCCTTCTATATATTTATTAATGACAGAATTATCAATAGACCAAAAATTACTAACGAGCGATTTTTTCATCTGGTAGTGTGTGTGTGTGTGTGTAAGAGAGAGAGAGAGAGAGAGAGAGAGAGAGAGGTGATAGGATGATTTTATGTCATTCCCGGGTATATTTTTTTAAGTGAAAATTTGTACAAATCTATTATTATTATTATTATTATATATTTAATTAATTAATTTTATTTAAAAAAACAACGGTAATAGGGTTCGAATTCTTTATTTTTTGTTAGCAAAACTTTGATACAATGTCTAAACTTCAAAAATCTCACCTGATCCCATACCTATTAAAGTACTTTCTCTCATTCTATTTGAATCTAAATTATTAAAATAAAAATAAATTATATTTAGAGAAATATTTATTAAGTAGTTGTGGATATATTCTTGATATTATTATTTAAGGTTTGTATCTTAAAAGAAATTATATGAAAAATAATTTTATGTGAATATATCAATAGAAATATCTTTATTATTGGACTAAAAAAAATCAATAGAAATGGATATGACTTTGGCACGTGCAATAACTTAGCTTTATATATACTTTTCTTTCACCTTGATAATTAATTTAAAATTAGTGGTAAGATTTGAGGAATAATGGATAAGAATATAAATAATATATTTATTGAAAGCGTGTTTGAAATAACTTTCAAACTAACAAAGCATAAAAAAAAACCATCTTTCTAAAAGTTACATAACTAACCCAATTATATAAAAAGTGCTATATAGTCTTCAAGGGTATCTCTATGGTTCTAAATGCCAAGGCTTGTATACATTCTTGTAGGAGTGTTTATCGATGCAGTTGGGATGGGTTTGGATTGATAATTATATCAATTTTAATTTTTAATATTTTATAAATTATAAACTCAAATTTCATTTTTTTAGGAACCAAATGAATTTGATATATAGGGTTGGTTAAATGTTTTTTTGAATATTACAGATATCCTCAAGTTGAACTTATATTTCTAATTTTCATATGTTGCGCTTAATTAGAATTAAGATTTGGGCTCAATAAATTAGCCTAAAACCTATTATAAGTTGTAACAAAAAAATTTAGGTTTAATATATTAATTGAATCAATTGCCTAAAATGAAAGAATCAATTAAAAAAAAACATAATATATACAATTAAATTAAGTTTGTTGTTATAAAGTTTATAAGTTAGGTCGGGTTGACTAGATTTTTAAAATCTTGACCTGCCATCTAACCCATGATATCAATTTTAATTTTTTTTTATCCATTATCATGTATAATATTCACATTATTTGACTTTGACAGGTTGAGTGGAGTTAGATAATATACATATTATAGATGAGCTAGGTTTTTTTCAATACCCCTACATTCACATACACCATTTTTAACTTGAAAATCTAAATTATTAGGTTATAAATCCATATTTATATATAAGTAACCACTTCAAATTTATCATCCTAACTAATTAATATGAGGTTCTTTAATAACTTATTTAACTCAACAACCACTCTTAAAAATTTGGCAAATACAAATGGGATACCGACGAAAAAATTCTGTTGGTAGATTGCGATGAACATTAGCAACAGAATAATCCCTCGTTGTATCTATTGGTACACACCAATAGAAATATGTTCTCTGTATATACTGAAGGAATTACAATGACATGTTATTTATATAGATAACATTATCGATGAAATGAACTTGATGGTGAAATTTATCCATCAATCCATTAGTAATATTTAATTCATGACATGACAAGTAACCCCGCTCTCCTCCATCGTTTTTTCTTTTTCCTCCATCAGCTTCGCAACAAACAACATAACCCCCTTTTCTATTTTTTCATAAATCAACCTCCTACGACAAATTGAACCACCCCAAGTTCTGTCAGCATCCCTATTCGAATTCAATATTTTTTTAAGACTATCCACATCAAGTAAGCAAAATTGTCCATTTTTTTTTATATTCAAACTCAATTTTAAAATGTTAATTTTTATTGCATATTTTTGTAGTAAATGTAGTTTGTTTGTGTGTTTACTTGTTTTATAGCTTTTTCCCATATAAATTTGTTGTATGAATATATGATTTGTACATGTTATGGTCTGTTTAAGATTTTGAAAAATTATATTTGTTTGTAATTTGATGAAATTGATTTTGAATTTATAACTTAGATGTTTTATAATGAAGCAAATAATAGCTTATTTAATGGATACATTTATATTTTGCCAATTTTATTATTGAGTTGAAATTTTCAGTAAATGTGTATGAATTAGAATTTATATAGATAATTGATAATGATTTAAGAGTACTATTAAAATAGATTGAACAACTTTGAGTTAAACCAATGTTAGTTAATTTATTTAGTTTACATAATTAATTAATACATGTTGTCATCAATATTCTATATAGGTTTGATATAAGTAAAGGATAATCGTTTATGGATGTATCGAGATTCACCTAAAGGGTTGCGTAAGATGAATTATTGTAATGAAGTTGAGGGTTTTATTAATTACACACTATCTAATATGAGAAATATTAGTGGAGATAATATTAGATGTTCATGTAAAAGTTGTAAAAATAAAAATATTCTCGATCTAGATGTTATAACGATTCATCTTCTACAAAAAAAAAAAAAGGTTCATGGAGAAATACTTATGTTGGTTTGCATACGGAGAACCATATGTTCCTTATGAGACAATGGTAGAAAGGATTGTTGGGTCAACGTTTAGTTCTAGAAACGTGTATGGAGTTGCAGATGACAATAATAATCCTTATAGAAATATGATTATGGATGTGATGTGAATGTTCAATCATAAATGAAGAACAAAATGCAGACGCGACTAAGTTTTTTTGTTCTTTTGAAAGATTCCGATGAACCATTATGGGATGGGTGGACAAATTATAGTAAATTATCGATTGTTACATATGTGTTCACTATCAAGTTAGATTATAGGTTGAGTGAGACCAGTTATGATAGAATTATCGAATGAGCGAGAAGCATTTTACCTGAAGGGAATAAGATGAAAGAGAACTTATATGCTGTTAAATCCATGATGAAACCCCTTCGGCCTAAGACACTAGAAAATTAACATGTGTCTAAACTTTTGTTTGTTGTATTACATTGAAAATATAGAGTTGATCGAGTGCAGAACATGTGGGCTTGCTCGTTATAAACCCAAAAATGGTAGGGGAAGGACTTTTGTCACACATAGAAAACTTACATACTCCCCAATCACTTCTAGATCGCAAAGGCTATTCACGTCTCCAAAGACTACTCAGTATATGACATAGAATCATTCATAAGATGCGGTATATGAAGTCATCGTGCACCCATCTAATCGTAAAGCCTAGAAACATTTTAATAGGGTACATCTACAGTTTTCAATGGAATCAAGGAACATGCGTCTTGGGTTATGTACAAGCAAATTTAATCCATTTGGGTCATTTACTGCTTCTTATTCTTGTTGGTCAGTGATACTTATGGTTTATAACTTGCCACCGAGGATGTGTAGGCCAGAGTTCATGTTTTTATCTATAATTATACCTAGTTCTAATAGTTTAGGTTGGAATATAGATGTTTATCTTTGACTATTAATTGATGAGTTGAAGCAGTTGTGGTCATCCAAGATTTTAATTTATGATATCTCGAGAAAATATAATTTTCAAATGAAAGCAGCTTTGATGTGGACTATCAATGATTTCCTGTGTATGGAATGGTTTCTAGTTGGAGAACACATGAAAAATTAGCATGTCCATACTGTATGGAAAATAACAAGGCCTTCACGTTGGAAATGGTGGTAAAGAAATTTTTTTATTGCCATCGATGATTTTTGCCAACGAATCACAAGTATAGAAAGAACATAAATGACTTTTTTGTTGGTAGAGTTGAAAGAGATGTTGCACCATCGCGACCGTTAGGTGAAGAATTGTATGCCATGATGTTATAGTATGATGACATTGTATTGGTTTTCAATCTGGTAAGTAGAAATTTTCTGATTTTGGTGTGACCTATAATTAGGTATAGCGAAATATTTTCTGAGAGTTTTCTTATTGGATGATCAATCTTTTCCGCCATTACCTTGATGTCATGCACATTATGTGTATTCTCATGAAAAGAAAAAAAATCACTAAACCTATGACAATGATTTGAGACTTGGGCTTGATAACATAACTTAATCCTCACTTTTAAAGCATATGGATTAGACCTGAAAGGATGATAAATGATAAATTAGGCTTTGAGCTTAATTTTTTGAGTTATATCCAAAATAGGCTTAAAGGTCTCCACACATATTTATTGGGCCTTGATAGGGTTATATCGACTCAACTCAATTTTACTCGCAATGATGGAACAATGTATGTCCTAACACGTGAAATATTATAAACAAGATTTTTCACACATTGATCAAAATAAAAAGAGAAAAGCATTTACGAACAACGATAAAATTCATTATATATATATATATATATGTTAAAGGTTGTATATACATCATTTTCAACATGTTTTCGTACATAAATTTTTGATAAATAATAAAATAAATAGAATAAATCAAATAATAAAAAAGAAGGGGATTACGAGCAAAGACCAAAGCATTAATTTAAATAACAAGCGACCTTCAAAAGATCAAGGACAAAAGGAGGTCTTGATCTAGTGGTGGTAGGAGCTTGTTCTCTTTTTCTGTATCTGGGTTTGAACCTCACTGTACACACCTGTCATCCCCGCGGTACCTTACATGCTTATTAGATTTGCAGGATGTTTAATGAGCTGTGAGATTAGTTGTAGTACGCGCAAGCTAACCCGGACATCCACATAAATTTTTTTTAAAAAAAGATCAAGGACAAAACTACTTAATTTTCATGCGATACCATGTTGTCCCACAAGATGGAATGATTATTGAGCACGTGATATGTTAATTGTTGGGTCACGTGATTTAACGGGTAACCTAACAAAAA
>Ga0307518_10000328_pt1 | contig 35736 bp, 39 predicted proteins | sample 25_EM_MG_FD_203889 | JGI IMG/M metagenome (GOLD analysis project Ga0307518, IMG submission 203889) | Populus trichocarpa ectomycorrhiza microbial communities from riparian zone in the Pacific Northwest, United States - 25_EM | ecosystem: Host-associated > Plants > Roots > Unclassified | place... | reverse complement strand
TCGGAGGATGGTCAGTCTAATCCTATATCAGGGCATGTGGTCCTGGATGGCTGCTGAACTTGTATTGGCTGGCGCAGGAAAACCTGTGAAGCACGAAGCCCACCACGACCTTGAATCTCTGTTTTATGTTCTCCTCGGAATCTCGGTGCTCTATGATGAGCTGTACAAGCTCAAACCAGAGGGTCAGCTTGCTGAGTGTTTTGATATGTATTTCACTCAGCTTATTGAAAACGATTACAATCCAGTCGCAGCTTGGCTGGTCAGTCGCCATCCTTAAACATATATCTCCTTACTTCCACCCCCTGGTTCGCATCTTCGATGAACTCCGCCAGAAGATTATCATGCCCATGACCGTAGTTGGTCACTCATTCAAATCCGGTGATCCCATCACTCACGATTACATGATCAAGACCCTTCTCAATGCTTTAAACGATTTGCCGGATTCATCTTGGGATGCTAAGGTTCCATCTAACGATGGTCAGAATGGAAGCAGTGTTGATGCTAAACCCAGGCTGAACTCGGAGACGGGTCTGGAGAGCGCTGCACAACCTCGATCTGACTTCAAATCGTCGCCATCGGAGAGCCATTCCATTGAAGCGAATACACCATATCAGCAGTCAAGTCAACTAGAACGTCCGTGTATGCCTCGTCCCGATGCTCTTCGCCAAGTCAGTGGACCCGGCTTTACTTCCCCGAGCGTTAGCTCTCGTGGAGTAGTAAGGAAACAGGTGGATGACGGATTCGTTGGTACCCGGGATTCAAAACGTCCACGCCTCGATCCTATTAGAGCAATCAATCCCAGTTGACGGGCAAAGGCCACCGACTTCTCGTCGATTTGCAGCTACAGAACCAAACACCCTGCCTTCTTCCAAGCATGATTTCTAGTGTCCATACGTTCTATCGTCGTGATATACCTCTCACATTGATCAGACAAAGACTTTTGAATAAATCATATCATATAATTCACAAAGTATTATATGCGCAGGTGTGGGTGAAGGAAATGTGAGGTAGGAACGGTGAAGGAAAACTACGGCAGAATAAACGCGGCGAAAATAAATGTGTAAATATTACGCCATACTTAGAGGGATGTTAATACTCGTATGTCCCTCAGAGTTTTGGTTTGGTTTTGGTCTTTCATTTCTAAGGAATTGCTCACGACGCAATCACCATTCCACGAAATTCCTGGATCAAGTGCCTTTGCAGCACCGCCCTCCGATTTTTTTCTGAAGTTCTCAGTGTCGTCTTTTTTCCATTCGTATTCGAAAGGCCAAAGGAGGTTGTGGACGTCGACAGAATGGTTGTGTTGAATGGGAAACCGGCGAGTGCCTATGGAGTCGACGAGGTCGACGAGACAGTATGCAGAGACTCACCCACCAGACTTAAAGCAAGGGCAACTACACCAAACTAGCCGGCATAATGAAAATGCGAAGGTCGGACGACGTATTCGAAGCACACTGAATGCAGCCCGAGGAACAAGCTGGGTGTGCGAGCAGCGGGATGGAAGACTCAAATGACACGTGGAGGAGCCGAGCGCAGTGTTGAATGTGTCGAGTGTGTGGCCCGGACGTGCAGATGACTCGAATGCTCCCTCCCTGTACAGCACCTCCTTTCTATAGGCACTTCCAAGTCCTTCCTTCCTAAATATTGTTAGCACAGCTCACGCCAATCTCAGCTGGCGTCCCCGACCCCGCGCGGTAACAATGTTCGATTAATCGAAATCGACTGACGACCCCTGTATGGACGTATTCCCACGCTGAGCACAGGTGAAAGAGACGTCCGGATCGGATAACTGAAACTACTGCACGGGTGCACGTAGCCACAGCAGAATCATGATCCCAACTTCTTTCACTATGATACTCTTGAACTTGCCCACTAGCACTTGTGGCTTTACAACAGATGTCCGAATCCAGCGTAGAACGGCGTCCGAGACGTCTCTCTGAACAAACGTTGGTTGTCTCTCAAAGCGCCATATTGAACACCTTGGGCTGGGTATGATGAGTTCTCTGTGAAGACCATCCATCAGAGATCGCTGACTAGTAGTCTGCTTAATCCACTTGAGATAGTCGCGCGATCAGGTCCGCCTGGACGGAGGACAAATACATGATCTTGTACCCGTTCCGTGATCAATGTATAACTTGGCTACGCCTGATCATGGTGAAAATATGAATTGGACCATAGGACCAGATAGGACAGAAAACTTAGCGAAATAAACGAACTTGGTGATTGTTCCATCCATATCAGACACCACGATCGAGTAGCTCGATTCGAGGACGAATATCAGTGCAGGGCGTGCCAGCTGCTCACTCGCCAATGGGAACATAATCGTATTAGCATCGAGTTTCAGATCCACCGCTCTGTGGGAGGGGAAAAGACACAGTATGAAAAGGCTCAGGAAATGCAACTCCACTTGATCTAATGTAAGCTTCCGAGTCTGCAGTTGGACCGGAATGGGCATATCCACAGACTTCGTGAACGGTGACGTTGATACTGACGCGCGCGTGTGGATGATTCTGCAGTGGGTGCACCTCTACTTCTATTCCACCATCTAACCCAGCTGACGGACGTTGACTGCCTAGAAGATGGTACGGGTGGTCCTGAACTCGATCGTTTCGGTTGATCGGCATCCTCCTTCGGTGATGCCGGCGAGCCTTCTTCTTGTCGGCGTGACTCGGGGAATCGTCGACGGAGCCGTCCATAGCAGACGATTTACACCATATCTTGAGTGCATTCATCAATGGCGACTCGTCTTCTGGTGATGTACTGTCCGTCATTGATCAATAGACGACCTGCATCATTGATGGTGCTGTCGCCACTCGTCATGTGATGGATCCACAAGTCTGAGGACTCCTAAGCTCGGTTGATCGACACCGGAACTTGGTCGGACCTGTAAGAATCGCCGCCAGTCCTATCGGGCTCACTGGCGGACCGAATATCGGCGCTCGCGAGGAAATTGTCGTGATAATGGTCGCTGTCGAGAGACGGAAGAGAGGTATGGACCTCTAGCTCATGTTGCAGGCTCCGACTACATGCGAAGATGGCTCATTCTCGTCTGGTCCGTCAAAGACTTCGCCTTACCTTTGATGATCGAGTTAGTAAGGTGGGTTTGCAGGCAATAGCGGTGTGCTTGTGTCGTCTAGCGAGTCGTGATATTTGGGGAGTTCCATGTTGTCGCGCGTGCTGCCGGGGGAATGATATTCGATGTCGGATTGATGTCGCTAGCATTAGAATGGTGAGTGACTGTTGAATGGTATCCAACTGCATCCAGAGCCACATCTGTCCACGTATTCGGACGTGAATTCGATGTCGCGAAAGCACGTACATACCATCTCAATATTGAATGCTGGGCACAGCTCTGGACGGGACCAGTGGGGGCCTGACGAGTGCCGACTGTACGCGCTGGCATTGAGTCCAGGTCTGGTTTTGTGACGAAAATTTAAACGAGAATTCTGATTCTCGGATGTCAGACTGTGTCTACGTACGAGGCAGTCCCTCGGTCTTTGCAACGGGAGTAATATTTTCCTGCGATATTGTCAAAGAAGTGCACTCGTGTCAAGGTCATCCGGGGTATCTTTAAAGACAGCATGCCTCTTCTACTGAACAGGGTGGGTGTATCATTGACAGATACATTGGCCCGGTGCGGACCTACGAGGCAAGCAAAGGACACACGCGTCCGAGTATCTGGTCCTCTGCACCTTTTTTTAAGTATGCTGGACGGAGGACCTGTAAAACGGGGAATACGCGAGATGAATGTCTCATCCGCATGGTGACGATGTCATCGATTGCGCCTGTGAGAGTGGATGGGCATACGTTCTTGTAGTACTGGTACGAGGCGCTGACGGCACCAGGGATGGAGAAAAATCATCCAGCGAGGGGCTGGCTGATCATTTTTTTTGTTCCCCAGCCATGAGGGTGCATGGTGTGGGCCCAAACAAGGTGGCGGCGCCTTGGATCACACTGCTATCGCCAGCTGGTTGCCACGGGATATAAGCATCACATGAAGCCTTCCGTTCAATACCAGAGAGACCTACCGGCGGCCCCACGTTTAGGAGTGTGCTTCTAGTAATTATATCGTTCACTCGAAGGTTTCCCTTAGATCGAGGGATCAAACCATGGACGATGTCCATCGAATGCTCGAAGCACTTAGAATGCTGGGAAGCCGCTCATGGAGATGGAATAAGACTCCTGCGGGTTCAATGCCCGGCTCATAGTCTGAGACTGCGACAGACTGCGGGAACTCGACGCGAAAAGTAAGGTGAGAGAAGATGGGGAGAAGAACTTGGTTTCGGAACTGTTAACTGTTGGACGAGTTGATTCCCGAAGAGGATTCGTTCCTTGCATGACAGTCTAATAGCTCATTCGCACCAAGATCTGGAATTTTTAATATACACGACTACCGTGGGTTAAGTGAAACTGACCACCGAGGGTACAAGGTCGGATTAAATAGATCATCTGCTCTAACGAACGGGTGCACCGCGAAACCCGAGTGGTATACGGATATTACCCATAGACACAGCAAGAGTAGAACGTCTGAGTGATGTAGTGGTTGCAAGGAATGGGATATAGGACGTCATCAATCACTGGAATGCGAAAAAAATACAACAAAGGTCAGATAAGTAACAGAATCACTTTGCTTGTGCGATACAGAAAAGGAAAGAAAGGTGGTTGTTCAGATATTCAGCGTTGGGATGGAGGTCGGAGAGCTGTGGAAGTTGCGCTGCATCGAGCCAGTGCTCCGCGACTTGGTGTTCGGGTGGTGGTTGTGGCGGAAGTGCTGCTTTTGGTGATAATAATGACGTTGGGCAGGGGTGCGACTCTTGCGCTTCGACGTCGTCTCTCTGCGCGACTCTTTGCGGTTTTTATGGTTCTGTTGTTGATGGCGGTTGGTGTTCAAGTCATAGCGAGGTGGACAGGGAGGTGTGCGATCGCCATCGCGGACAGGAAGTAGGACGGGTGATATCACGATATCCACGATCGTTTTTGACCTTCGGGGAGTCGATTTGGCACTGTTCTTATCCTGCCACAGCATGATGCCCAACGAAGTATTCCGTAGCACCTGCTCATACGAAAGAGTGTCAGACACAACAGACTTCGAAGGTTCCGAGGTCCAGCCAGGTGAAGTGGCAATATCGGAGGGGACAGACTCCCTGGTAAGTCTGAAAGCGTTGACGGGCACGCGATCCCACCGATTCAAACTTTGCACGTGTTTTTGCATCCCGTTTTCACTACTGGAGGTAGTTTGTGCCTGCGCCTCAGGCTCTGAGTCGATGAATGTGGTGTCAAGGACGTCATGGAGTTGGATGGGTTCGCCGAGAGCGTCGTCGGCCATGACCTCGGATGATGGTTCATCAGAGGGTGGCGGTAATGAAGGTGTGCAAAGGGACAGCTTCGTCGTACGGTCACGGAGTTCCTAGAAAGTTTCATTCAGAAATCAAGTGCATCACAAAGACATGAGAACTTACACTACTGAAGCTTCCGCAACTACTAGACCCATGCCTTCTCTGCCTATGACCAAGACGAGGGAAAGGCGAAGGCACATCCTTATTCATACCTGTTAGGACAGTGGCCTTCTGTGGCGTGCGGTTGCCTATGTTAAACTGGCCCATAACGGGAACTCCGCCCCTGGAAATGACGCGGGGACTGCCAGTGACACCTTCGGCACTATCCTGCGATCCATCATCTGGCACATCGAAGAATGACTTGCCTGCAAGGATATCAGCGGGCCTGAGAGACTCCAAAGGCTGCGAGGCTGAAGCAGCTGAATGACAGTTGTTGGGCGCAGGAGAGCAACCAGGACTGACTGTTGAGAGGGGATTGATGGCTGAGACATTAGTAGGCCAACGGAAGAGCCTCATGGCTCGAGAAGTTGGAAGCCCTCTCTCGTCAACAAGCTCTTCTTCGGTTGTGTCACCGTCACTTTCCCCAAACTCGGATCCACCCTCATCTTCATCGCCGTCGCCATCACTAGTGCGCATCTCGACATCGCTGTCATGGTCGACAGATGTACAGTCAGACGCTGTGAGTTGAGCAGCGGTAGCCTCAAAGGCGGCATCGAGGACACCATGGCCCTCATTGGATCCGTTGGTGAAGACAACCTGACCATCCCACGCCTCGGTTACTTCGAAATCCACGCTACGGGGAAGGGAACTGATGGTGTCGCCCATGGCATCAGAAGTGGCATCAGGGATCTGCGGCATGCCGTCTTCGTCCGATGAGCTGCCTTCGGTGTTTGTGTCAGAAAGGTTGGCAAAGAAGAGATCGGCATCAAAGCTATCTTCGTCATCAGACCACCCGGTGGCAACGCCAGTGTACATCGGTCGTGACGCCTGACCATCTGTCTCGTCCTCCTCTTCATCGTCATCCATCTCCTCTTCCTCTTCCTCTTCCTCCTCCTCCGTCCCCTCGCCGGTATCGGCGTCCATCTCTACATCGCTGAGGCCAACACTTCTTTTGCGGGGGCGAATTACCCAACTATTGTGTGGATCTTTGCGTTTTGGGACATCGTCACCAAGTAATTCTCGGCGAACGCGTGCCTTGTCGTGGCGCCTCTGCTCTGCCAAAATATAACTCTCTTCCTCGGCCTCCAGTGACGAATCAGAACCAAATCCGGCAGATTCCAGATCCGACTCGGAAGATTCCGAGGCCGTGGATACAAGTTCGTCTGCGGGTAGAAAGGTGGGGAAATGAGCCGAAGATCCATCTTCAGTATCGACGCTCTGATCGTCTAGGTCAAGGTCTGGTTCGGTATCATCGCTGAGAAAAGCACGTTTCTTCGTGGAGACGTTCTTCTTGGTGATTGTGCCTTTGGCCTGGGATTTTGGAACTCGCCTTGAGGTCTTGGTATTTGATTTCTTTTGGCCGTTGCCCTTGATAAGTGGGCGGAGGCCTTTTGATCCACCTGTGCGAGAGGATTGTGATTGGAGATGAGATTGTGACTGTGGCAACATGGTGGCCTCGTTGCCGCGTATTAGCCGGTCTGAATCCGAGAGATCGGACAATTCTTGACGGACGGCCTTGGAAGGACGACCCCTCTTCTTTGGAGCTGATGATTCTGGTGGACGGTGGTATCCACGGCCAACGGTGCTGGGCGTATCTGCGCAATAAGATTGGCCAGAATTTGGAATGGAGCTGCTTTCTGCAACTCCGTTGGATGCTGCAGATGTACCATCTGCGCGACGCCTCTTGGGTGACGCTGCTAGTAATCGTACCCTGTTTTGCATACTGGGGGGGACGGTGAGTTTGATTTTTAATGACTCGGCTCCGGGAGCGCGCTCGGATGAGTTGGTTGATCCGGTCGCAGTAGCTACATAGCGCGCATCTCCACAGCTTGCGACTGGGGCAGGAAGGAGGTGGGGTCTGTTGTTGCACGTGCAGTCCCCATCGCACACGGGACAAATATCGTTGTCTTCGTCGTCGTCTGGCGAGAGACGACTTGCGCCGGCGCCGGCGGAAGAGACGAGGGAATGCGGCATTGTTAGAGGCGATTGCTTTCGATGATCTGTGCGAGGAGCATGCATAAGATTCTGTGTGCGTACGCTTGAGAGGTTGGGAGAAGACGTCAAAATATATAGGTACGTTACGAAGCACTTCCGAGGCACCCTCGAGGCAGCTCACATGAGCTGCAGGGAAAATGCAAACCCGGGAAATGCCCGAGAAGTGCCTCAAAAAATTGAGTGAAGATGGGGATGTACGCTATCATATTACATGTAAAGATCAGTGACAAGGGCCTCATTGGTGATTGGTGTCGCGTGACTAGATCGCGTAGTTGGGGAGCAACAGCCAAACCGGAGCCAACGCCGAAAAGATAAAAAATCCGACGAGCACTCACAAGTTCTCTGCATTTTTTGATAGAAAATAACATGGATAAGATAAAGACTCCAGATTGGCCGTTGTCTAGTTGGAACGCAATGGTAGACAGTGGCGGGGGGCCACTATAAGTTGGACGGTGGTGGTGGTTGCTGCAAGGGAAGAAATAAATTCTGCAACCTGGCTCATATCTGTGATTATGTAAAGAGCTAAGAAATTGACATTTTCGCTGCAGAAAATTTATCCCATGCAGCGTGCGTGTCCCAGCTGGATGGCTGGGCACCAGTGGACTGACTAGTGGTTGTTAGGTCTATCTCTAGCACAGCAGATCGCAGAGCTCGACGACGTAGCTCCCGCTGGTAAGCACTCTGAGCGCGTCACCCGCCACTCTTACCTGGTCATTTGCAGACATTGACCCTGAGGACGCCCAAGTCAAGGGCATCGACTCTGAAGACGATGTCTCAGCTGACTCCAGCGCTGCCCGAGCACACTATGTCGACGTGGGGTACGTGGTAATTTCTATCTCAAATCCTATCCTAGTGCATATCACGACAGACCTTCTCTCCTGCGAAAGGCACACGATAGCATCGCAGATCCAAAATACGAGGGCATCAGGGCCTCCAGAAAAGCTCTGATGGAGGATCAGAGTGCTACGGGAGATAGCGAGAGTGAGGACGAAAACATCGATAGTCAGCTTGAAAACGAGGGAAACGAGGTTGACGAACGTGATACGCGTGGTCAAGATGATTACGATCATGAACCGCCTCTTTCCGAAGATGAAGTGGAACCATCTGAACATGAGCAAGGTTTACTTGCAGAAGAATATTCGAGAAAATCGCCAACCCCTGGTACCCACAATGACTTATCTTCCAACCTTCGTCAAAAACGAGAAGATGACCGTAAGAAGGGGAAGGCAATTTCGGGGCAGATTGCATGTGAACTTATGTGCCTTATTGATCTTGACTGATACCCTTATAGGCACTCTGGGACTCACTCCTGGATGCGCGAATACGTCTCCAAAAATTGGTATCAACCGGGAATCGTCTCCCATCAGTAAGCTATATTTGTACTTCTTCTCATTATCGATTTATCTGATACACCGCAGGTCTCTCAGCATGCCAATTCTGAACGGGTCCATGGTGTTCTCGCCACCATGCTGGAGCAAGCCCAATGTCTTTCCGATGAGTTGTTCAGTTTCCAGCAGGCAAGTTTAGCTCTTGGGTTAAAACCTTAATCTTATTTGATCTTACAGGCTTTGCTTACGTCCAACGAAGGCATTGAGCTTCCCCCACGTAAACGGCAGAAAAGGGATGCAGAGCCGTCAGTAGCAGACTATGCCGATATCTTTCAAGAAGCCACAGCAGACTTTTCGTCATTGCAGCACGCGTTTGTCGCCTCTGTTGAATATGTATCCGTTTTTCTCATGCACGTGATAGCTACCATCCCCACCTTATAGAGACCTTGAACAATTGGTCTGCCAAAGTTCAGGCTGTCGCCCCTTCTGTACTGCTCCCTTCAAATCGCAATGCCTTCTCCAAGTCAATGCAACACCTGAAATCCGCTGCACAGTTGATTGACGAAACTCTTGCGGACCACGATAAGGTCCTTTCCCGGACAAAAGTCTACCGCGGCAAAAGCGAACGATTTCGAGATGCAGAAAAGGAGGATGCAACTATCTTCGACGATACCGACTTTTATCAACAACTGTTGAGGGATGTTATCGATTCACGGAATGGATCTAGCGGGGGTGACGGCTGGATGACTGTCCAGAAAGCACAAAAGTTAAAAAAGCAGGTCGATACCAAAGCAAGTAAGGGTCGCAAGCTCAGGTACAGTTGCCTTTCTCCATCCTGTCCATCACTGATAGCGGTCATCCAGATATCAGGTTCATGAAAAGCTACAGAGCTTCATGGTGCCCATCCCCGTGCATAACGGCTGGCACGATGAGCAAATTGACGAGTTATTTGCCTCTCTTCTTGGTAAAGGGTTCGAGAATGCAATGCGGGAGGTTGGAGAAGTGGTCAATGATGATACGGAAAGCTTGCAAAACCAAGTGGATGCTGCATTGACAGAGGGCTTCAAAGTCTTTGGGTGATAGTGATTTGTATGTTGCTGTGCAATATGATACATAACGCCAAATACAGTAAGCCTCCGATGGAGTTTGCCTGACTGTAGGACACCGCGACTGGCTGCTACTCACTCTGAGAAACGCCAAGTATTCGCGCATCCAGTCCCTTGCAAGCGCTCATTGGTTGTAAAATATCGACTTGAGTAGGGGACTATTGTTCGCTGCCACTGAACTTGTGTCGGGCGCCCCATCTCTTTGAGCATTACCCTCACAGCCGACTGCGGACTTGGTGATTCGATCAACTCATGGAAGCCTTCGAGGACGATAATCCTTTCGAAAATGACGTCGATCGCATATCCTCGGAAACGTCGTCGACGTCGAAAGTGGATATATCTGCTCCCGCCTCGCCGCCATCCCAGCCTACAGCAGCACGACAGCTCTCACCCACCTTCAGCCACCAAAGTACGCCATTCCCATCCTCTGGTACCAGCAAGCAGCCGCAGACGATGGACAAGAGCGACTTTTGTTGCATTAGGGACAGGTGGTTACACTCCGGAGACGACGTCGAAATCGTAGTATGTGGCTCGGACCTTCTTGCGTGGCTGGTTGGCTAATGGGCGTAAACGATAAGATAACCGATGCACAGAAGACCACAGTAAACTCTGCCACGCCCTATATAACGTATGTGATCCATGCAGGGGTGAGCGTTCGAGGGTGCTGGATAGTTCGAGTGCCCGCTAATGATGTACACCGGCAGACCGCGGAAGCTAGACATCGTTATTCCGAGTTCGAGTCGCTGCGATCCAGTCTCGTCAAGCTTTACCCAACCATCATCATCCCGCCCATTCCTTCAAAGCAGAGCATCAGCGACTATGCTACCAAGCCAGCAAAGGCAAAGGAGGATGCTGGAATGATTGCGAGACGTAAGCGCATGTTGCAAACCTTTCTCAATCGCATTGCACGCCATCCCATATTGTCGAATGAACACGTCTTCCACCGCTTTTTAGATGGTGAAGTCTCATGGGTGCGTTTTACTTGTGAGCTGTACCCTCTCTCTATTAGCTCACATGAACGCGTTAGACTGAGGTCCTACATTCTCCGCCCTTGTCGCTCCTACCAAAGAATGTTTTGAAGGCGCCTTCACACAACCCGACTGATCAGAACGCATCACCTGCCTATGAGGCACTGCCAAATCCATCGGCGACCCACCCATTGCGACAACCGGATCAGCGGTTCATAGACTCTGAGAGCTTTACAAACAAATTTTTAAGCCACCTCAGTGGACCCATGGAAAAGGTTTCTCGCCGGTCGCTTAAGCGGTGGTCAGGTATGTGGTTGCAACCGTGGTAAGAGCGTATTGCACCTGATAGCACGACCGCGCAGAGAGTGCGCAAGACTATTCCGATCTGGGAGCAGCGCTCAATGGCTTCAGCTTGAATGAAAGCGGAGCCCTTGCTTCTGCGATCGAGAAGACAGGACAGGCAGCTGATGCTACATACATGTCGACGACGAGATTGGTGCCATTCTTCAACAGCATCTCTCGAATGATCAATGCTGACTGTTGCCATTTCTAGCTCCAGGAACTTGAACAGAACTGGGCAGAACCACTACATGAGTACACACAGTTTGCCTCCATAATTAAGAAGCTCCTGGCATATCGACACCAGAAGCACGTTCAATATGAAATGACGCAAGACTCGCTGGACAACAAGCGAGATCTCCTTGAGGAATACGAGAAGAGCGAACGGGAGGCAAAGAGGCTTGACGAGGCCTTAGCACGCGGACGGGTCAACGGGCTCCAACCTCGCCCAGGAGGGCAGGAAGAGAATGAGGGTCCAGAAGAACCAGCATCTGCTTATCTGCCACCACATCCCGGACCTAATCCCTACAAGAAACGTGCACCTGGGATGGGTTTCCTCAACGCGTTGAGCTATACGCTGCATGGTATGATGGACGTTGACCCTGAAACCGCCAGACGCAATGGTATCGGTAAAACACGTGAAAACATATCTCAGGTGGGTTCATTCAATCTGTTTGACAGTGCGTATTAAAACAGCGGCGAAGCTGGAGGATGCCCTTCACCTAGCGGCGCAAGACCTGAAGTATTCTAGTTCGACCATCCAGGCGGACCTTGATCGCTTCCAGCGTCAGAAAGTTGCTGATTTAAGAGAAATGACGATTAGCATGGCGAGAAGCCACAGAGATTGGTGTAAGAAGGTATGCATGTTTCCTTACTTTGTTCGTGCGTTTGACTGCGTGCTTATATGAACACCCGGCTAGAACCTGGAAACGTGGCAGGCAGCCAAAAGAGAAGTCGAGAAAATTCCTGACCACCCTAACAGCCTGCCAGCCACACCGAGTGGAAAGGGCGTGGCAGGTCCATCGAATGCTCGAAGAGATTCTTCTGCAACGGTCAATGGGAGATGAAATTGTGCCTCATGGTGTGAGCCAATTCCTTGGAGTAGGGTTCTAGTGGTGCGGAGATGTGTATTGACTTTGGATATTTTTTCTTTTCCAATAACAACACCTCAACCTTTGTGTATTGATTCTGATTGATTAGCGCGCTGGAGCTTCTAATCTATTGTGGGGGTAAACTGTCTGCCAATATGAGAGAGGTGTGTTCGTGGCTATTGGCATGCGAGTTGTGGTTGTGCTTCATGATACGGTGCGGCCTAGTGGGTAGGAGTTGTACCGCATTAAACTTAGGGGGTGGCGGTTGGTGTGGAAAGCTTGTACGTCCCCTGCAGGCTAACGTCGAGGGCTGATCCTGACTCGATCAAAGCGCAGATCATCGGGCGCTACTTGTTGATTTCGAAGTCGAAGCGACTTGGATGGGCGCTGGTTGAAGATGCTCGGTATTCTCGATCTTGATCCACATCCACCACACAGTGCGACATTCCCGGCAGTCACATACATAGTTTGTGCCGTCATTGGGCACCTCTACATACGTAGAGGATGCGCGTGTATTAAGTCCCTGGCGACACTAAGTATATACAGCCAGCAAAACCCAAAACGTAGAAACCCGTCTATGTCACAACCAGCTAGCTAGTAGAGTGAAGGGATATATAGATACTTAAGGATGGATAAAAATGTTGTAGTTTATGAATTACGACCATAAGGTATACATACGGTATATCGTTCGACGTTTGCTTGAACGAAAACAACGGTGCTGGTGCCGAGGAAGGAAATTACCTGAATGCAAACAATGCCGGATGAACAGAAAAATACAACGGATTTTTGACGGCCCGCAAGATTCTATGCCGAAGCGGAAGGAATGACATTGGGTGGAGAAGATGCGGAGATACTATTGGTTGTAGAGGCGACGCTTGACGATGCAGAATTGCTTCGTGTCGAGCTTTGAGTTTGCGTTGTTTGGCTGGTGGCCTCGCCTTCAAGTGTCTTTCTGCGGCGCTTATGTTGCCCGCGACGGGACTCTGTCGGGTACTCGCATTTGATACGACGGCGTGAACATTGGCTGGGATACGTAATAAATTTGTGGATCATCTCCAGCGAGTAAAAGAACTTACTTGCAAGTTTGGTCAGGGTTGTTAGCTGGCGGCCTGCCACACGCGATCTTCCGCTCTCGGCAAAATAGGCATGCTAGAGCCTGCTTCTTTTGCTCGCCGCCCTTCTTTGTAGATTTCAAAAGCGGATTATCAGGGTTTTGCCACGTCGCATGAGTAGTGGGAACGGCTCTGATCCCGGATTCTTGCCGAATCGGTTCCTCGGTGGGACGATGGAATCGTTTGTTGCCAAACTGTTTGGGCACGGGTGATCTGTCGTCCGGACGGGGCAAGAGCGAATCACGCTCATGATGGTGGGATATGCGGTGAAAAGAGGTAATAGAGTGGTCGCCATGGTACGGCATTCTCAGAGGAGCTACACCACCCTGAGACGGCACTATCATGTGGGGCTGAGCGAGGCAGCATGGATCATTCGTTGTGGACGAAGCCAAATGGGCGCCATCCTCTTCCTGCATAAAGTTTCGATCATTAGATCAAAGTCTGCCACTTAAAATAAGTGCCTGAACCTTTAAGTCTATCGCTTCGATAGAGCGCTTTTTGGACGGAGGGCGTGTGTGCCGGCTAACACTGGACTGAAAGTGTGAGATCGGGACGTAACCCAGGGAGTTCTCGTGTTTCGTGCTGGAATGCACATTGTTTGACAACGAGGCTTGCGAAGGGTAGGTGTCACTTGCGAGTGCGATACTCGATCGGTGTTGGTCATACGAAGGGAAGGTACCCTGGCGCGGGCAGCTGCTCTTCAACGTCGGTTGGGGATGACTAGGAATGAGCGAGCTGGACAAGTGTGATTGCGCTAGTATCGGTGCATCGAGATCGTTCTTTTGGTGGATAGTGTGTTCGGCCTGCTCGGCGACGGTATGACACTCAGCTGCAACGCAACAGGAGGGGAACGCTTACAGAAAATATCGGGTCAAAGGACTGTATGGGGGAATAATACGATGAATAAGCAAAGTTATCTGAGTGATGACTCGGATACAAGATGTCGGTGTTCGGCCACACGCAACTATGCTCGGGGTAGTGGTCATAAGAGGCGCCAGCGCTTGCAGGGAACAGAAACGAGTCTGGGTCATAATACGTTGAGAAGCTGTCCGTGTTGCCGACGGTCCAGTCGTTTTCGAGGCTGTTGTTCGTGTGCAGGACAGGTTCCTGGAATTGTGGCGATGCCATGTCGACGGAGGTTGTTGTGGGTCAGACGGAAGCAAAGACACAATGAAACTAATGTCCCGTAGTGAAGGAACTTGTCCGAAGGCTCAAGTTGGAGGGGCTTTTGATGCGACTACCACGACGACGGCCCAAGGCTTTATGCAATGGACAGCCGCGGTAAACATACACCCTGCCCTCACGAGGGGTCCCTAAAATTAGTTACAAGTTAAGGGTGAGGTCACAGTGTCTGCAGAACATTCTAATTACAGACGATGGCCAAGACGATCCATCTATGAAAGAAAAGAAGACTGCGTCGAAGGAACATTTCACCTCCCAGAGATAAGCAGTTGGCCTGCCTGCAATAAACCAAGATCTCATCGTCGAACGTTGCAGTTCGGCTTTGTCCGTAGAATGATCAAGTTAATTGGATCGAACCATCGAGGACTGGTGAGCCCTGATATCATAAAGCGATAAGAAATCCAATCCAGTAGCATCCAGGAAGCAGGGTGACGCCATACGTATGCATAAAACAATAAAGTAGCCATGAAAAGAGGGGAATCGAGCGGACCTGGGCCGAGGGCTGCACATTTGCAATGTCCACTGCCTCGAGTTTAAACAGACCAAGCTGAGTTTAGCATTGGCGAAACCAAATTCACGGGCCTACGGGGAACAGTGAGCGGAGCTTCGTGATTGAGCAATTCCGCGAATAAAAGAAAACGTGGGGTCGCACAGTAGTCAGGCCAAATTGAGTGGAAAGCACTCCATGCCTGCAAAGATTATTCCTATGTGAGGATCTCCTTTCCCTAAAGCACAGGAGTGCATACCAGGGAAATAAGCTCTACATGAGTTTTCTTTAGAATCTTCCACGATTGAAACGCATCCCTTGCACGCACTCGCTATTTCGATGGACACTGGTAGGGTGCAAGGATGGGGAAGCAGCGAAATGGAAGACACACCCAATCATCTGGATGTGCGACTTACGGCTAGCTCTTCATATCGTTTACATGCCCTCTGATGCAGCACGACACACGTACTCCGTCGTCCTGCACCTTCTACTCATGTCGCACATGCACAATAAATGTGGGCATCTGGTACAGAGGCGAAGTAACCATATACGCCACCACACATGGACAAGGGTGCATATGTGCCATCCAAGTTAATCGAAAAAGCGAGTTGCCCGCCTTGCGCAAAATGGGGTGTTGCAAATCGCTGCGGACAAGCGAGTCTGATCAGTGGTGAGCGACTGGGACCGGGGAGCAGTAGCGAGTGGATATCTGGGCGCATGAACAACTTGATCGTGTCCAGGATATCTTGGACGACCGAGGGATATAAATTTGCCAGGACAGCTGTTGAACAGGTTACCTGGTAGCTGCTGCAGTCACTATGGGCATTGCGAGACTCGAGGTTGCTGCAGCAGAAGAAACGCTGTTGATGAGCGTGTTAACTTATCGACGATGGTCATGGCGACAATACAATATATCCTCTGCGGCAGGGTGAGGGTGCATGTATGCAATTCCCGTTATACTGATGCTCAGAAGACCATGCTGGCATACCTGAGAAAACTTCCACCAGTGATGTCTCAGGTAGACTTGGAGAAAATTTGGCTTTTCGAGTTGTCCGACGACCCTGCAGGACGGCTCAAATGCATAATGTTCCACATACTGTAGTATGATGCAACGAAGGTTGTGCCCACATGCTTTAAGTTGCTCGACCTAGTGAGGAGTAGTATGAGCGAGGACAAGTCTTCGATCTGGTGAGTGAATTAATCTCGGGTCATGTGATAAATGGCCTGCCATATCCGCAGCGACTCGTTTCGAATACAACGTACCCTATACATAATGCTTCCCTCGTGGATTTCCGTAGCATCGTCTATCGGGATGGCCATTGGGCCACCCTTAGTCTACGCTGACCAGGCGGTGTCTATCGTGAAGAAAAAGTACGCCCCTCTACTCGACTTCACCGCTCGCAGCCACTGACAGCCCGTTTACTTCTGTCCGTGACTAGGGATTCTACAGGGTTTTCTCGTGATGTATGTGCAATTTTGTGAGCCAAGTTTTGTCCGAAACCCGTTCAATACTACATGTCCTCGCAGGTTGCTCGCCAACATCACACGATGTTTCTTTTGGCTGGGCACACGTTTTGAGTATCCCCTGCTGGTCCAATCACTTCTCATGATCCTTGCGCAGGTGCGTCATGCCTTTGTGATCCATATATCATACCACTGATGACAGTGACTTGTGCCGCGATCACAAAAGCTTGCGTTGCTTTATATTTGCATCCGATATCGACCTCATGTCAGTCCCGAGGCTTATGGGCAGTCGGGGAGATTACTTGAATTCTGGCAATGGCCTCTGTACACTCAATACATAGAATTTCTGGCAGGATTCATGTGAGTAGTCATTGTATTCCCCGTATCATTGTCGGTTCAAAGTCTATTTAGCCTCTGCTCAGCGATACTGTACTTAATTTTCGGACGGTCTGACCTCTATATCTCCATGGTGGGATTTATTGCATTGGGGATGGAAAGCACGCTACCGATCCCACAACTTATTAGGTTCGTGACATGAACTGTTATCCACGGCTTCATTAGCTTACTTTGGCATTGCCCAGCAATTACAAACAGAAATCGCTCTATGGCTTCCGTGCTTCCACATTGATCGGGTGGGTGGGTGGGGATTCGTTCAAGTAGGTATCGTTCCCGTCCAGCACCTTTCGTCATTCACTTAATTTCCAAAAGAACTGTCTACTTCTTCTTACAGGGATCACCCTTGCAATTCAAAGTCTGCGCAATATTCCAGTTGTCGGTCGACTTCAGTGAGTTCCCATTGAATGTTCTGAGTTTCTAACCTCCTCATTTATAACAGTGATCGTTTTCCAGCGTTTGCGTTACGGTAATCCACCTCCACAAACGACCCTCCAGCAGGAGGAGGACTTGGAACAAGCACTTGCCCTCGCGGAGGAGTAGAGTAGTAGTCATACAGCCATATCCGTATCACCACAGTTATTGTTACCATGTTACACGTCAGACCGACTTGAAACCTTTGGAGTTGTGAAGCGTGAGATTGTGTGAGACCGTAAACACCAGTAAACTTTTCTCGGTACTTGCTAACCCAACGCCCATTGCCTCTTGTCCATCCACTTCGCGGTGTCTGGTGTTGACGACTTCTCTGCCATGGCGGACACATCCAAACCAATCTCTTTCTGCGAACATTTGCAGCTCTCAAGCCTCGGTGTTCAGCCATCTTCAATTTCGTTCCAGGTACGCGTACCTCCCTCTTCTGACCTCCACGCTCAATGCTTTCTAACCGGTCTTGTGCGTCGGGACTTCCTAGGCAAGTTGAAGCCCTCTACCCTTTCTGGCCACTTCTCTTACTAGTTTCGTGTAGACTCTGACCTTAGAATCGGACCACTTCATATGTGTACGCGAATCTGTCAACGGACAAAATCAAGTGGTTATTATCGACCTTGCGGATGCCAACAATGTCTTAAGACGCCCTATCAGTGCGGATTCGGCCATAATGCATCCTTCCAAGAAAATCCTCGCATTAAAGGGTGAGCAAGGTTCCCTCTGTCTTTGATCCTATACTCACCCATGACGTTAAAGCCGGTCGAACGCTTCAGATTTTCAACATCGAAACTAAGCAGAAGGTCAAGTCACACATTAATAACGAAGACGTTGTTTTCTGGAAGTGGATATCCGAGTCGATTATTGGAATGGTTACAGAGTCGTCAGTTTACCATTGGACGGTCACCGACCAGACATCTCCCCCGCAAAAGGTCTTCGACCGTCATGCAACTCTTACAGGGGCTCAAATCATTAACTATCGAGCCACACCTGACGAGAAGTGGCTGGTTCTGATCGGGATTACCGGAAATACGACCAATCCATCCGCATTCAAGGTCAAGGGTGCTATGCAACTGTACAGTAGGGATCGGGGTGTCAGCCAGCCTATTGAGGGTCATGCGGCCTCATTCGCAGAGCTCAATCTCGATGGTCACCAGCATGTGACCAAACTCTTCACCTTCGCGGTGCGAACCGCTACTGGCGCAAAGGCATGCCAGCTGCATTCAAGGCCTTCGTGTTTGGCTGACTTGTGTTTTAGCTTCATGTGGTGGAAATTGATCACACCGCACCTGATCCACCCTTCGTCAAGAAGGCTGTTGACGTATACTTCCCTGCCGAAGCGACAAACGACTTCCCTGTGGCCATTCAAGTGTCAAAGAAGCACGGAATTATATTCTTAGTCACCAAGTACGGTTTCATCCACTTATATGACCTCGAGTCGGGTGCTTGCGTGTACATGAATCGTATATCCGGGGAGACCATCTTCGTCACCGCAGAGCACGAAGCTACTCACGGTATTATCGGTGTGAACAAAAAGGGTCAAGTTCTGTCTGTCAGTATAGACGAGCAGACAATTATTCCATACATCTTAGGCACCCTTAACAACACCGAACTCGCCTTCAAGCTCGCTAGTCGTGCCCACCTTCCAGGTGCTGATGACCTTTATGCGAAGCAGTTCCAGCAACTGTTCGCCGCTGGTCAATTCAGTGAGGCTGCCAAGATCGCAGCCAACTCCCCTCGTGTACGTCTTTCATTGGTGTGGTAATGAGATCCATCTAATGTTTTCTGCCTACAGGGCATCCTGCGGACCGCGCAAGTCATCGAGTCTTTTAAGCAAGCACCAACGGCAGCGGGTGGTTTGTCTCCTATCTTACAGTACTTCGGTATACTACTTGAGAAGGGCGAACTAAACCACTTCGAGTCCCTGGAACTTGCCCGACCTGTTCTACAGCAAGGACGCAAACAGCTATTAGAGAAGTGGCTTAAGGAGAACAAGGTAAGTCAGCTGTTGGGTAGCAAGGCTATGTTGCTGACATGTAGTACCACACCTGCAGCTCACATGCAGCGAGGAACTCGGCGACATTGTGCGATTGCACGACATGACCTTGGCACTGAGCGTTTACCTCAGGGCTAATGTGCCAAACAAAGCCATTGCGTGCTTTGCTGAAACTGGTCAAACGGAGAAGATCGTACTTTACTCCAAGAAAGTTGGGTATAGTCCCGATTATATCTCGCTATTGCAACACGTCATGAGGGCGAACCCGGAGAAGGGTGCTGAGTTTGCTACACAGCTCGTGAATGATGAGTCCGGACCACTGGTTGACGTGGAACGTGTAAGTGCGAGGTGGTATGTAGTCATACTTGTATAATTTATTTTTATTTTCTGCAGGTCGTCGATATCTTTATGTCGCAAAACATGATACAACCAGCCACATCTTTCCTTCTGGATGCTCTCAAGGACAACAAACCGGAGCACAGTCACTTGCAAACACGCTTGCTTGAGATGAATTTGATTCATGCCCCTCAAGTTGCCGATGCTATTCTTGGGAACGAAATGTTTACCCACTACGACCGTCCTCGCATTGCGAATCTTTGTGAGAAGGCCGGGCTATTGCAGAGGGTAAGCAACGAGTGTAAATATATTGTTGTTATCCATTATTGACAACGTCTCTCAAGGCACTTGAGCATTATGAAGATCTTGCTGATATTAAGCGTGCAATTGTTCATGCAAGTGGCATTGACACTGAGGTATATACGCTTCTAGCCATAAGTGTCTGCATCTTACTTTTTTTTTTCTTTCAGTGGTTGGTCAACTACTTCAGTCGCTTGACAACTGAACAATCACTGGCCTGCATGTACGAGATGCTTCGGGTCAATATTCGTCAGAATCTCCAAGTCGTAATTCAAATTGCAACGAAGTACTCCGACATTCTCGGACCTGTGAAATTGATCGAGATGTTTGAATCTTTCAAGAGCTTCGAGGGCCTCTACTACTATCTTGGTTCGATCGTCAACTTAACCGAGGACCCTGAGGTCCACTTCAAGTATATCCAGGCCGCATCGCGCACTGGACAAATTCGCGAGGTTGAACGAATTTGCCGGGAAAGCAACTACTACAACCCCGAGAAGGTCAAGAACTTCCTCAAGGAGGCAAAACTTCAAGACCAGTTGCCCCTCATCATTGTCTGCGATCGCTTCGACTTTGTTCATGACCTCGTGCTGTACCTGTATCAGAACGCACTTACGAAGTTCATTGAAGTGTACGTTCAACGTGTCAACTCGGTCCGGACACCTCAGGTTATTGGTGGTTTACTCGATGTGGACTGCGAGGAAGCTACTATCAAGAGTTTACTCGCCTCGGTGACCGGTAACTTCCCTATTGACGAGCTCGTTGCGGAGGTCGAGCAGCGGAATCGTTTGAAGCTTATCCTCCCATGGCTAGAAGCTCGCGTACAGTCTGGCTCTCAAGACCCTGCAGTATACAATGCTCTGGCCAAGATTTACATTGACAGTAACAACAACCCGGAGGCGTTCTTGAAGGATAACCATGTGAGTTGTCGCAAACTGAGAGGCCGCAAAAGTTAAATAGTTTCATATCTAGCTGTACGAGCCTCTTGTTGTCGGCAAGTTCTGCGAGGCCCGGGACCCTTACCTTGCGTATATTGCATATGCGAAAGGGTTCTGTGATGATGAGCTCATTGCTATCACCAATGAGAATTCGATGTTCAAGCAACAAGCTCGCTATCTTATTAAGCGCCGTCAGCCTGAGCTTTGGGCACAGGTCCTCGTGTCCGACAACATTCACCGCAGATCCCTCATTGACCAGGTTAGTACTTCCGTTCCATCTGTTTGTAGGGATAGAGTAATCCTTCTGCCTCTAGATTGTCGCCACTGCACTGCCAGAGTGCACAGATCCGGATGACGTTTCTGTCACTGTCAAGGCTTTCCTGTCGGCTGACTTACCCCTTGAGTTAATAGAACTACTGGAGAAAATCGTCATCGAACCCTCGTCATTCAGCGACAATCGCAACCTGCAAAATCTCTTGCTTCTTACTGCTATCCGTGCCGATAAGGGCAAGGTTGTCGGTTATATCAATAAGCTCCAGAATTACGACTCTGGTGAGATCGCCAAGATTGCTACGGACCACGGTCTCTTCGAGGAGGCATTCACTATCTATAAGAAGTACGACCAGCACGTAATGGCCATGAATGTTTTGGTCGAGCACGTGGTATCCATTGATCGGGGGTTGGAGTATGCCACCAAGGTCAACAAGCCAGACGTTTGGAGCCGACTTGGGAAGGCTCAACTTGATGGGCTTCGTGTCAAAGATGCGATTGGTAGGCTAATAATCGATCGATCAGTACCAGAACTCGTACTCACCCTCGTTTGTGTACAGACTCGTATACCAAGGCCGATGACCCTTCGAATTTTGCTGAAGTGATCGAAATTTCAAGTCACGCTGGCAAACATGACGACCTCGTGCGCTTCTTACAGATGGCTCGGAAACACCTTCGGGAGCCTAAGATTGATACGGAACTGGCTTATGCCTACGCGAAAACCGATCGTCTCCATGACATGGAGGACTTCTTGGGTATGACCAATGTAGCAGATATTCTGGAGGTCGGAGAGAAATGCTTCGAGGACGAGCTATATCAGGCGGCCAGACTGTTGTTCACCAGTATCTCTAACTGGGCTCGTCTTGCTACTACGTTGATCTATTTGGGCGAGAACCAAGCTGCGGTCGAAAGCGCTAGGAAGGCGGGTAACACACAGTGGGTTTGACTAATAACTGGCATCACTCGTTGCTGACTTAAATATCAGAGTTTGGAAGCAAGTACATGCTGCCTGTATAGAGAAATCCGAGTTCCGCCTGGTATGTTCTTTATATTATAATGAGTTCCCCGCTGACGATATTGCCAGGCGCAAATTTGCGGTTTGAACATCGTCGTCCACGCAGAAGAGCTTCCGGCGCTTCTTCAATCCTACGAACGCCGTGGTCACTTTGATGAAGTCCTTGCACTGTTGGAGGCCGCTTTGAGTTTGGAACGTGCTCATGTGAGTTATTACATTTCTCCAGGCTGGCGAGTTTTCTTACCTGGATCCCCAGATGGGTATCTTCACTGAGCTCTCCGCTTTGTACAGCAAGTATAGACCAGGGAAATGTACGTGACCTGCATAGTGAATAGTTCCTTGTTACTTACATGTGTGGATGTTAGTGATGGAACACTTGAAGCTCTTCGTATCAAGGATTAACATCCCCAAGGTATTTTGAACTTCATTTATGCAATGAGACTTGCGGCTGAGGTCCTTATCAGGTTATCAAAGCCACGGAGAAGGCACACCTATGGCCGGAATTAGTCTTCTTGTACATCAAATATGACGAATTTGTAGGTGGTCTGCATGGTTTAGTGAACACGGTTAATGGCCCTTTGTGTAGGACAACGCTGCATTGGCCATGATTGAGCGCTCTGCAGATGCCTGGGAACACAACCAATTCAAGGATGTAATCGTCCGTGTCGCAAATGTTGAAATGTACGTTCTGCAGGTAATACCCACCCGACAATGGACTGATACTACCAATTTCAGCTACTACAAGGCCCTTACCTTCTACCTACAAGAGCAACCGACGCTCTTGACCGATCTTTTATCCGTCATGATTTCCCGTATTGACCACACACGTGTTGTTCGTATGTTCCGTCAGATTGACCACATCCCCCTCATCCGCTCGTACCTCATCGCTGTACAACATGTCAGTTGTCTTGATATCCTGAGATTTCATCCTGCCCTAAAACTGATCGGTTTCACAGCTGAACATCGAAGCTGTCAATGACGCGTACAACGACCTTCTCATAGAAGAAGAAGACTACAAGACTCTCCGTGATTCAATCGACAGTTTCGACAACTTCAACAATATCGCGCTGGCGCAGCGGCTGGAGAAGCACGATCTTCTCGAGTTCAGGCGACTTGCTGCTCACCTTTACAAAGTATGACATTTTCTCACTTCTTCCGCCACTTATTTACAAGTCTCGTGTAGAAAAATACTCGCTGGGAGGAGTCAATATCTCTCTCCAAGCAAGACAAACTGTACAGGGATGCCATTATCACGGCTGCTACTTCCGCCTTAACGGAGGTTGCTGAAGATCTACTCTCATATTTCGTCGACATTGGAAACAAGGAGTGCTTCGCAGCCACGTTATATGTCTGCTTCGACTTAATGCGGCCAGACGTTGTCGAAGAGTTATCTTGGCAACATGGCCTCAATGACTTTTACATGCCCTACAAGATTCAGGCATCAAGAACGATGCGGGAAAGGGTCAGTACACCTTGCCATTCCCTTCTTGATCTGGCGGCGGCTGACTGAATGTACTAGTTGGCTGCGGTTGAAAAGGAGGTTAGAGAGCGCTCGAAGAAGGAAATTGCCAAGGAGGAACAAGAGGCGGAGCAACCCATCATTAACCCAGGGCTTAACCGTTTGCTCATCACACAGGGCAATGGGTCAGTGCATTCATCCTTCGAATGCCCTCTGTACTCTGACAATCAGCTCTAGATACCCTAGTCAAGCACCTCCAATGCCCAACGGAACAGGTATGAATATGGGCATGGGTATGATGCCTGTAAGTCGTTTCTTTCCGCTCCGAGTCAATAACGTAACATCTTTGAACAGGTCATGACTGGTTTCGGTGGCTTTTGATTTATGCCTTTGTTTCAAGGACACTGAGATTTATCGTACTGACGCATTTTGTTTCTTTTATTGCTGTAATGGAATTCCTTGCTATGATCATGCCGTGTCATGGAACGAGTCGTATTGGCACACAGGACAACTGGAGAACCCGATTACAAACCTTATTTTTGCGGGCATCACAAGGCCAGCCAATGCCAGGCCATCTTAGTATGGTGAATTATAGGGAACCTGGCATCCCTGAACAGTGAATGAATTGGCGGATTTCCCCTGCACAGTGAGCTGTTTCAGTCGCACGAGGCTTTGAACGTTGCCACCATCACAGCGCCAAAGGGTATATCAGTTGATTGACACCACCGGATTCCTAGAAACGTTAGTATGCCAATCAGCGAGTGTCAGCTAGGACGTCAGCTGTGGGAGAGATACGAGCTCGAATGTTTTGTGTGTAGTGTACCGTATGCGATCACAAGGCATTTTTAAACTCCGCTGCTTCTTTACTACCACACCAACTTGCAAAGTTCGAAGTCTCATACATAGAGCCGTATTATACCTCGACAAGTCCGCTTCGAACAATTAACGCATCATGGCCGAAGGAAGTGACTACGATTACCTTTTCAAGGTAAGCTGGTGCACCAGATGTCGCTACTTAGGCACTGAAGGTCGTGTTGCATAGGTTGTTCTAATTGGTGACTCCGGCGTTGGTAAATCGTAAGCTTTCCCCCTTATTCGCCGACATTTCATTGCCAGCCACTCACTGGCCACATCCCCTCTCAGAAACTGTACGTAGAGCGGTGTAAATTGTGCAGCGTGGACAGCCCTTATCTCAGATCCGCAGTGCTCTCGCGGTTCACTCGTAATCAATTCAACCTCGACTCGAAGTCCACCATCGGCGTCGAGTTTGCTACCCGTTCGATCAACGTAGACGGAAAGCTCATCAAGGCTCAGATCTGGGACACAGCAGGACAGGAGCGGTACCGTGCAATAACTTCAGCGTCAGTACTCCTTTACATTCACCCTAATAGCCTTTCCTTGTCCTTCCTCCACTCACATTACATTGCACTGCAGTTACTATCGTGGTGCAGTTGGCGCTCTCTTGGTGTATGACATCTCGAAGCAAGCAACGTTCGCCAATGTCACGCGGTGGTTGAAGGAGTTGCGGGACCACGCAGACTCCAACATTGTTATCATGCTTGTGGGTAACAAGAGCGATCTGAAGCACCTGAGGGCAGTTCCTACAGAGGAAGCTAAAAGATTTTCCTGTACGTCTGGTGGTCTGGAGCTTTGTCCTGTTTTGGGTGACTTAATTGTTTTCGGTAGCGGAAAATGAACTGTCGTTCATCGAGACCTCTGCGCTGGACGCTTCGAACGTCGACACGGCCTTCCAAACAATTTTGACTGGTGAGTAGTGGTGCCGGTTCCATGGATGTTGATTACTGATACCCAAGGACAGACATCTACCGGATTGTATCGAGCAAATCGCTTGAGCAGTCCGCCGATGCAGTCAAGGCTCCGACCAGCGATACCATCCCCGTTGCCATAGACTCGTCAGCCCCAGCAAAGAGTCAATGCTGCTGATAGACCATGATGGGAGACATGGTTGTTGTGCCCCGCGGCGAGGATTTCGACAACGTTTGTTAGGTCCTGTGTATAGTTACTTTTCTTCCTTCTACTTAATGGTAAATTTTTGTTTGTGTAGATACAAGGGTATGAGACTACTCGTATTAGTGTGAAGGTACCGGAGTCCTTAACTGTTCAAATTGGATGGTAACTTCCTCAAGTCCGGGGATCTGACTCCGCAACAAGGTATTTACACGCTCAAACACTTGATCTACATGTGATGCTTTGGTATGGTTGCGAGAAAACGAATCGGATAGCTGTATGCGGATGGAACCGATTATGCTTGTCGAATCTTTGGGCCAAAAGCGCGGAGACGAATAGGATGCAACACCTTCTACATTGGAAAGCTGAGAGACTCTGTTAGCACAAGTATAGCCAACAACCGGAATTCCTCACTTCTGATAGTGCTTGCTGTACCTGCTTTTCGTTATCTCCCAGGTCTAGACTAAGCACTCTTCCGGTGTCAATAACGAGCGGGATCACACTACCAGCTATCAGAAGGGCAATGAATATCGACGCAATTGGGTCGAAGCCTGTCCAACCATAATACTGGATAAGTAAGGTGGAGATGATCACTCCAACGGAGCCCAGAGTATCTGCCATGACGTGCAAGAAGACACCTCGCATATTATGACTGTGTCCCTCATGGTCGTGACCATGAGTGTGCGAGTGGTGATGCCCATGGCCATGATGGTGATCGTGGTCAGGGTCATGGTCATCATGGCAGTGATGAGTGTGATGGTGGTCGTGTTGCAGCGTCTTCGGATAGTTCGGCGAGATTGGGGAATCTGCTACCGTAGGTGAAGTGACTGGGAAAGGAACTTGTGAAGGGGCAGAGAGAGACCGCAAGCCCTCTTGGTCGGTTATCAGCGATGGTCCACGAAAATGGGACTTGGGGCCCTTCTGGGGCTGCTGCAACACGTCCTTATGCTCGCCGGACGCATTCATGGAGGGGCGATGATGCGACTGCAAAGATGATGTATGGTCGCCACCGTGATGGTTACTGTGTGACGATTGTGAGTGTGAGTGAAGACCGCTTGTATGGCAATTTGAAGAATCGTTCTGGTGTAAGTGACAATGGTTGGGATGCTTGTCTGAGTGATGTGAACTATGACTGTGAACATGGGAGTGCGAATGACTCCCATGGCCGTGTGAATGACCATGTCCCTAATGCTGTTATGAAGAAGGGAAATATGCATAAATGCCAAGCAACATACATGGTGATGGTGATGATGGCCCCCCATGGCAAACATACCAAAGAGGTTCACGCCAAGTCCAAGGGAGCTGACCAACAATAGTTGGCTGGTAGTCATCTCCGGAGGATCCAAGCTAGAACGTAGAACGTTAAGAAGCGATGTAGTTAGGCCATGAGGTACGGGCATACATGCGCTGAATTGCTTCAAAGACAATGAAGACAGATATCAAAATAAGGAATATCCCGTTTGCAAAACCAGATAAGGTCTCTATTCTTCCGTATCTAGGAATATTTGTTTTTATAAGCAAATGCGGAATCAGATCACACACCACTCACCCATAGGTAAAGTGTTCATTGGGTGGCCATTTCGCCATAATAGAAGCGACCAAGCCTACGCCGATAGCCAAACAATCGAAGGCCATGTGGATTGCTTTCGCAGTGCTTCAGAATGCGGGGAATTCTAATGGGCGTAACAAACCTACCATCAGAAATTAAGCCCAAACTGTTTGTCCAGACACCGTACAACATCTGTACGAGCATGTAACACATGTTCAACACCAGAAAATAAAATATCTTCCTCGACTCATTGTCGGATAAAATAGAGTTCAAGTAGAAACGAATGAGCTTGGATAGTGGTGTACGTGGAGATGATGAGAGTGTTGGATCTTTGCTAGGGTAGAGAGCTGGTGCAGCATAATATTCATCAGCTTGTCGCAGAAGATGCTAAGAAGATCTACTGTACATACCATAGTATAGGATGGACCCCACTACCAAGTCGGTCCAGTTGGGGGATTGCGAAAATCCTAGATGACTGAGACCTATGGCCACAAGAAATGCCAAGGGGTAAGTCAAAAGGTATGCTTGTGATGCCTGTGACGGGTTATACTGATTCGCCTTCGTGTCCGGTGTAAGGAACACCATGGTATAAGTCAAAAGTGGAAGGACAGCCAAGGACAACAGAGGGAAGACGGGAGACGGCGGGATATTCAGCTAGAAAAATGAGGACCAGAACTAAGCGCCGCAATATGTGCACTTACGAGTGCTTGCCGGAAGGCATAGAATGGAAGAGCGAGGGAGGCGGCGCCAAGGGCACTAGCAGCGGTCGTCATAGAAGGACTGAGAACGGGAGAGAGAACCCCCCGCATGTATTCCAAAGCGTATGTGATTAAGCCGTGAAGAACAAGGCAGCCATATCCTGGAAGCAAGCTCTGAATGCTTCGATTCGAGAACACTGCATCGCACAAAAAGGACAGCATGAATGCGCCAGTAAAGATTATAGGCTTCCGAATCTGGAAAAGGCGATTTAGCACGCCTTACAAGGGCTAAGGAATACCAAACTGACTGAACCATGTGAAATTATTGCACCCACCCAAGAAGCGGAGAAGTGGGTGAACAGGATGACGCTATGAAGCAGAATGAAGTGTCGTAAAAATGGATTCAGTCATAAAGCATACCGTGTTGAGGAGAGGCGATAGAGTGCAGTATATAGCGAGGCTTGCTGCATAAACAGAAGAAATGACGAGACGCCGAGCGCTGTCCACTAAATTCCATCTCTTTAGAACCTCTACGAGAATCAAGACCATTTCAGCATACCTCAATATCACTCTTCCCCACAAACTGGGAGTTCATACCCTCCCAGATTAGCGTACTTAGACCGCCAATCGCGAGCACCCTTATGAGCACCCAAAATACACCGACATCGTAAGATAGAAGCCATTCTTTGGCAGCAAAGAGGGACAATACGAATAGGATGTTCGAAATAGCGAGTCTGGGAAATGACCGGCTGTTGAGCCTGCGAGCATGAGTGTGTTAGCGTTGCGAGACTGCGAACAGGAAGACGCACGAAGCAGATATAACTTTGGCTGGCTGAATGCTGATCTTCCTACGCGTCCGTGAGTCTGGGGCAGCCATGCCAGCGCAATACGGTCAACGAAGGCAGCCAAAGCTGACCAAGTGCTGCATTCCAAAAGGGGATCCCATCGCCTATATAAGACTGACAGACTCAACAAAATTTTCGTTTCAACGACGAAAGACGGTGAGTAACTTTTCATTAGCAACGTTGCTTGATGAATTCCAGATGACGAGTCCGAGTACTCTGGTGTGAGGTTTCCTTGTACCAGCGTCGGTGACGAGTCCCACCTATTTTACCATTCATGCTTTGTCTGATTCCCTAGTACCTTCCCGACCTTCTGAGGAGCATTTTACTGATGCGAATTTATAGACGACCAGTATGCCTCGACTCGAGGATGATGACGATTGGTCCGACTCCGATGATGAAGTTGTCTCTGGAGTCGAAACTGATGTTTTACTCGGTGTACCCGATGGTGGTGTGGACAATGAGAATGATCTGAAAGATGTTGCAGTCTCCCGCATCGGTGGTCACCCTGTACGAGTCTGCTCTTATGCATGTATGGATATCCAGTCAATTCAGTGTTATTTCGTCTTTTCAAGGCACTTCTGCCTTCCATGGAACCATCTTTTCCTTCTTCACACTGCAACAACTGTTCAAATCCAATGGAGCTCCTTGTTCAGATATGGTGCCCATTCGAAGATAGCCTGATGGATAGGGCTTTGTATATTTGGGGATGCGCACGCGCCAGTTGTCAGAGACAATCGGGGAGGTAGGTCAACTATAAGGCGTTGATGATACGCGACTTAGCTGTGGCGATGTCAGCGTACGCGCTTGGCGAGCGTTGAGGTATAATGCTGCTTATGCCACCAAAGTCGAGAAGAGCAAGGCTCGCAAAGATACGCAGAAAAAGGCCGCCACTGCCAATCCATTTTCTGTGAGTTTCCAACAAGAGTTTGTACGCAGGGCTCATCTTTCGACAAGATGCAAGGGCCCCTTTCTCTTGCACCCTTTGGTCTGGGGGATCAGATATTCGGGCAAGCTTCCAGTAATTCCTCTGATCCGTCACCGCCCGCCGATGATCAGAGCGACGCCGAGAGCGAGATTTCCGGGTCTGAGGGGTCACTCATCACAGCCATAGCCTCGGTCACCATTCAAGGGTCGGCATGGGCGGCAGCGCCATCGTATCCCCCGATATACCTTTCTACAATGGCAGAACATATTCCACCGGAGCCACAACTTAAAATCCCTCCCAGTGCGCAAATGGAGGAGCCATCAGGAGATGATAAACAAGGAAAAGATACATCATGGGGATTCGAAGGATACGAAAATACGCTAAAAGTGGATAGCGTTTTTGATCGCTTTACAAAACGGGTCAGTCATACGGCGGAACAGTGTCTCCGGTAGGTCACGTATTCTGCCAGACGCTCAAGTTGGCCGTTGAGCCTCGGTTACAGTTATGATCTCAAGGGAACCCCACTGCCGTTTGCATCTGATAAAGTTTTCGGATCTCTATTCTCCATCCCTCCTCAAGATCCACTCCCTATTACCAAGGCGGCTTTCAAGGTCGCCCCAGAGGTCAAGCGTTCCTACAACACGTCATCGATCCCCCGATGTCCCATCTGCAAATCCAGCCGTGTATTTGAATGCCAGTTGATGCCAAACCTCATAAACATTTTAAGAGATACGACCAAGGAAAAGGACATCGATATCAAGAAACTGACAGATGAACAAAGAATCAAAGCAGTTCAAGAGGCTCTTAAACGCAGCAAAGAGCCCGATAGTCGGGGCATGGAGTGGGGCACTTGCATGGTATTCTCATGTGAGAAGGATTGTTGTCTGAGCGACGACGAAAAGGATGCGAAAGAATGTTGGAGAGAGGAATATGTGTTGGTGCAGTGGGACGAGTAAAGTTACACCAATGAAGCTTTGAAGTCCAAGACCTAGGGCATGATTTTTACAAATTGTATTGTCCTGCGTGTCCATTGTCGGCGACTGTCTTTTATGGTTGCCTCTCTTGTTTTCATGTCCACGGATGTCTACCTAAGGTTTCTAACCCGATTTTAGTCCAATACACTTCCTGGCAGCTTCAGCCATGCCGCCTCCGCTCACACTGACCCCTCAGGGCACATTCGCTATCAGTGACAACGCTTCTGAACCCGGTTCTGCAGCTCAAAGATTCCCCCACATACGCGCCCAACTTTCAGCAATATACCAGCAGCACAAAGGTCCCCTTGAAGGTTGTGAAGACAATGACGATGAATTGACTCGTATCACTACGTCTCTGGTCACGAAAGTAGCCGCACTCCTAGGAGACGAACGCGAGGATGAGCTCAAGGAGCTGCTTAAAACCTCACTCGGAGTCGACGACGATACGGTCTGTGGTTCATTAATGCAGTCTATCTCTTCCTCTGATCGTCCCTGCCAGCTGGAGCAACACGTCCTCGACCTCATGCATAGACATCGCGATGATGTTACGGGTGTGCCGTTCTTGTTCTTGACCCCGACCCGACGCCCAATCTCGCGACCTTCATCCAGGGCTTCTTGCCATTCTACTCGACTCAATGCAACTAGACCAGATACCCCATCTTCTCTGCCCAACTCCCCATTACCCATCGGTTTCCGTCGGCCCCACACCCCCGTTACCTCCCCCCTCGTTGGCGGTAACGCATCATCTTACATCACAGCCCGAAGCGTATCGCCAATGCACTCACCCGTACTCGCACATGCTCAATCCACACAAACCCAACCCCAATTCACCTCTAGTCTTCCAACATCGCCAATTTCGTCCCCGAGACTTCTTAGCGCTAAAGCTACCGAATTTAAGCCAATCCAGAGACCCCTTTCTGCAGCCTCGTCCAACCCGGCAACCATATCAGGTTACAGGGCAGAAACACCATCACCAGACTTGTGGTCGCACAGTCCCCACAGAGCGAGTTCCAACCTGGCGATTGCAGCACCTTTGCTTCCAGACCAATGCATCCAGCCTCGAGCTGTTACGCCCAGTTCACTCCGATCATCTCTGAAACCTGGCGGGGATGAGGATGAAGAAGATCCGTTCGATCCATTTGCGCCCAAGGCTGGGCCTCCCTCTTTTCATCCCATCATGGTGACAGACGTCGATTCTTGGTCAGACGCTGCGCCTTCCCTGTCACCAGATGGTCTCCGACCGCAGCACGGAAACTATCCATCTGGATATGGTCAGGACACGCAATATGGCCACGAGGGAGAAGATCCAGATGCCGTTGCATACCTCACGGATGGCATGACTCCCCTCGATGTGCTTAGTTCAGTGTTCGGATCAACGTTGGCGCCTTCGGAGCTGGAAGAGGCGCTTTCACAGAATGGATATGATTTCGAGAAAGCGATGGCCTGGCTCATCGATCGTGCATTGCCTCCGCCTCCACAACAGGCCCAACTCAGAGTGCAACCGATGGGGAACCGCGTCGCGCTCGTCGCGCGGGAAGCACCAGCATCCATACTGCGTGGTGGGCGAGGCTATCAGGCTCCAGTCCGGGCCACGGGGAGGGGCACGGGTGCACGTGCTACGCCCAGCGCCAACAACAGAGTATGCCGTTACTACCTTGCAGGTGAATGTCTGCGGGCGGATTGTCGTTTCAGGTTAGTATTATCAATTTTTTCGACTGTCCTTCAGAGTTGATATTTCCCGGCAGTCATGATCTTGAACGCGCGCTTTGCCGGTTTTGGCTGCGCGGCACTTGTGCTAAGCAAGATCAATGTGAATTCTTGCATCACCTTCCAGATAACGTAGACGTCTCCGCTATTACGAATTCGCTTTCGAGATCGAATTTGGGCACTAACAATGGCGCTAACAATTCAGGCACTTCAAGTCCGCCTTCTGATGACTTCCCTGCGTTGGGCAATGACAATGGAGCGGCTGGACGAGCTCGGAAGGGGTACGGCGCTCGGGATGGTCACTGGCAACACGATCCAGGACGGACGCGTTTTGCCGCTGCCGTCAAGCGTGCGCCACCTACGGCTGCCCCTGCCGATCGTGCTATGGTGACCCGGCGTGAACCCATCACGAACAACAACACGGCCGACAACCTTCCCCTCAGGACTACCATCGTGGCACCGAAACCGTCCCCACGCATCAAATTGCGCTCACCATCCCTACTTCCGACGTTGTCCACTGGCGAGTCTGTCAACAGCCTGTACATGTCATATCGTTCTCGTGCACTACAATTGGGTGCTGCGCGGAATGCTTGTCTATCCCGCGCAGCTGATGCGTGGAGACGGGGCGACGGTGCTGCTGCAAAGCGGTTCAGCAGGGAAGGCCATGATCTGAACGCAAAAATGAGCCGCGAGATGGCGGAGTCTGCAGGCAAGCTTGTCCGAGAGCGTGCTAAACTCGCGGAACAGGCTGTCAGAAGCCGCGATCTCAATTGGTCAGATGACCTAAGTGATCGCTCCGCGAGGGGTCGTTCATGCGGTGGTGGTCTGGGCGTGTGTTTGGGAATTGCAAAGAAGGACACTGGGGGCGATGCGAAATTGACCTCGGAAGAGAGGACGGAGGTGGTGCTCGATTTGCACGGGTTGCACGCCAACGAAGCAACAGAGGTTCTAGAAGAATTTTTACTTGCGGTCGGTATATTTTCTTTATTTTTTTCTCTGCTGCGGCTGACGCCATGGGACAGCTCGAACACGAACATTTCTTGGGTCTTGGTAAGTCATCGGTTCTTCTGTGGCCCCGCATTGCGCTCACTGCGTATGTACACAGCCTATGCGATCGTCGGAGAAGAGAAGCATACTGGGATGCAAGATCCTTCGAGGGGTGCATCGCGTGTGCGTCTGTCTGCTGGCATCAGAGAGTGGCTCCATCGATGGGGATATCCATGGAACGAGCGCGATGGTGTCATCTGCATCGACGCGCTAACTCACTCCTGAAGCGCAAGTAATGTTGTTCGGTTCCAGATAGTTGGTCATTTTTCATCTTGGAGATTGAGTATAACGGGGTGGCTAGGCATAATTTTTGGGAACGAAACCGTGTACAATATGTAACTTAGAATACGCAGATACGGTGGAATAGAAATCTTGCTGGTAGTGCAGACATCCATAAAAGGCAATACGCGTGATGGATTGTCGATGGTCACGAAGACGGACGAATGGGGTTCCGCCAACTACATAGTAGCTACTGAAATTTCCACAGCTCGCCAGTAACCGCGACCATGTCTGCACAGGACGGACGCGCCGACCAAGACACTGAAGCCACCAGGAGGCCCTATTCCATCGATCTCACTCTGGAGCTCGAGCACCAGCTTGAAAGCGAATCGCTTCCGCCATCTTCTCCTGCGGACAAAGGCCGGCCACAGTCTATAGATACGAATGTCCTGGCTTCCATCATTACACAACTTCGGACGTCTCTGACAGATGTCACTCGAGAGCGAGACGACCTTGCCAAGTCGCTCTCTGAGATTCAAGCGCTGGAGGTGGATATGAAGGATGCCTTGGCAAATATGTCCGACAAGTGTTCCACCCTGCAGGACAGGCTCGACAAGGCAAATGAGAGGGCGAAGGAGGATGAGAACACTATTTCGGTCCTGCGCGGCAAGGTGGAGGAGAGCAGGTGTGTTAAACGCTGGGCTTGCCGCGAGTTGATTGGTTCCCAACCATGATGTTTCAGGCGTGGGCTCATGAAGTTGCAAAGTGAGAGTCGGAGAGCTAGCCAAGTGCCGTCACCCCTTGACCTTTCAAGAGCTGGTACACTTGCGACCCTGCCGATATCGTCTGCAAAGCGAGCATCTTTTTCCCCGCTGACAGGATCGGGTGCTGGTCTTGCAAACAGCCATCGGCGCATATCATCGGTGACCGATGCTAGTTTTGCAAGACTAGATGGGAGTTCTTCAATTCCTGGTCTTGGGGGCTTCGGCTTTCCAGATTCTTTGCAACTTGGCAAATCTCAAGTATCTTCATCGCGGAGATCATCTGCGCTATTTGGGCAGAGCTCTCCGACCTCATCCCTTCGTGCATTGGACGACTCGTCCGAGGTCGAAATGCTTCGCAAGGATATCAGCGCCCTCAAATCTGAACTGGCTGAGGTTAAACATGAATTGAGCGAATCAAACGAGGCACGAGAAGCATCCGAACTCTGCGTCAAGGCACTCCGTGCGTTTATAGAGGAAAACAATGTCGGTGTCACGCCCACAACTGCCAACCCAAATACCTTAACAAGCCGCATTTCTTTGCCATCGTCGCAGGATGAATCTAAGAAGGGCCCCCCAGCGTCAGCAAGTTGGGCATTCAGACTCTGGCGAGCGGAGGCATCTGGAAAGAGTTCAAGCCCTCCACTTACAACCCCGCCACAAACTGCCCCTCCAGCTGCAATCACGTCTTCTGGCACTCAATCGCCTCCTCCCCAGCCTCTCACAAAAAAACTTGGCGAGTTTTTCGGTACTAGGGGCAGTATCTCATCCACAATACCACCAGTCAAGCTATCACGGGTGGAACAAGAACCGATGAATAGCAGAATGTCAGATTCGTCATCCCTGGCAGACTCTGTGGCGGAACCCCTGAGCCCAGCAAGCGAGCTCCCACAGCCAGTTATGATCAGAGACTCTGTTAGCATCACTTCGAGCTCTTCGCGGGGTCTTGGTACAAGTCCTGAGCAGAAAGCGGTGCGACCTGGATCACCGCCTGCTATCGAAGGGATGCTTACCCCAGTTACACTATAAATCGGAGGGGGGCGTTTATGGGGTAGTCCATCCCACTTTGTTCTATTCTGGAGTCGGGAGGGGTGATAGCGGATAATAGTTATGGTATACGGAGTCCCGACTCGAATGGGAACTCGTTTCCCCTGATGTTTATAATGCATGTAGGATCCGGTCAGGGACATTCACGAGTATCTCTCTTTCTTTTCGTAGGTTTATACAATAAGGCTTCAAGTTGATTACCATGTAATTATGCCCTAGTAACGCTCGTACTGCAGTCTGGCACCTCGCCGCAGTGACAGCTTTAAATTTGGGCTTCTACGCGCATACTGATTTCCCTGGCC
>Ga0307518_10000327_pt1 | contig 35839 bp, 15 predicted proteins | sample 25_EM_MG_FD_203889 | JGI IMG/M metagenome (GOLD analysis project Ga0307518, IMG submission 203889) | Populus trichocarpa ectomycorrhiza microbial communities from riparian zone in the Pacific Northwest, United States - 25_EM | ecosystem: Host-associated > Plants > Roots > Unclassified | place... | reverse complement strand
TATTAACCCAATTCCATAATTTAAATATTCAAAAAAAAGAAAGAAAAAAAGAAGAACAATTATGCCTCGCATGTTTCAATCTATGAGTAGCACCAGAAAAGAAGTGGATTTGGAATCAACGAGGGCATTCAACTATAATTCTCAAGATATCTCATTAGTCTAAAGCCTCTTCTATTCATCAAATGAAACCTTCTCTAGCCAACAATATGATAAAGCAATTATTTCTCACCTACCTTCCTAGAGAATTGCAGTGTCTAACAAAACCTGCTTAATTCTGGTTTTGTAACATATCATTTCTCTATTGCCTTTAGCTCTAACTAGCTTCTAGTTTAATTCTCATTAGTTTATTTTGCTCAAGCTAAACCGCTCTTGCCAATCAAAGAATCATTATCTCAAAAGTTACTTGCAAAAGCACCTTCTGTTATTATTTGGAAATTCAATGACAAAAGTGATTTGGTTAAATTACGATATAAAGAAAGTGGGTTTCACGAGTTCACACAATCAGCCATCAAATATCAGGTAAAATGTCCAAGCATAAATTTTATGGCCAATCTGTTCAACATACCTGAGCCACAAACTCTTGTTCAACTGCTCTACCCGCAGCAGCCTCTTGCTCAGCTGCTACTTTCCACCTTGTAATTTCTTCTTCTGCAGCAGCAATGTCTGTCATAAGTCCTTCAACCTACAATGCCAGAGAGGTGAACTTGGTAATCAGAACACCAAAACGCAAAAGATTATTTGTCCTTCTGAAGTGTTCCATGGACAGTGCAGTTAACTGCTTGATGTTGAACTGATCTCAGCAAAACATTAACAACTTACGCTTTCATTTGCCACTCTCTCCTTCTCTTCAAGCTCCTCTATCCTGCGCAGTCTATGACTTAGTTCCTTGGCTTGAATCTCTATATGCTCTTTAAGTAAACTTGACTCTGCCCTTAATACAGGTAACCACAAAACATAACAGCCAAGTCAGTACAAGAATAGAACATGTTCACCGTCTAAATGCAGCCTTACGATTACAGGAATCATTCTAAATACCTTAGTTCCTCCACAGAATGCTGCAGCTCAATGATCTCAAGCTGAGATGCCTTAACGATGTTCTCCAAAGCACCGGCCTGTGTGCAACATACAAGTGCAACAGCAAATTAGGATTTCAAACATACAAACATAAAAAACAGGATTGAACAAATCAACTCTAAAAGACACTTACTAGAGTGTATATTTCATCACTCTCCGCTTCCAGTGAGCCGCCTTTATCACCAGATACCTCACCATCACCAAGGACTTTACTGAATTTGAAATCAATCCCAGCCTCTCTTAAACCATTTTCAGCAACTTGAAACAACTCATTTGTTTTGGAGGATGGATCTAATTTCATCCTCTTCGACAAGGCACTCCTAAGTAAAGTACCGATGTGTTCTTTCTCCTTCATTAATCGATCCACTGTTTCATTCAAATTCTTCACTTCATGATTCTTCTCCTCTACCAAATCCCTTGTTTTTTCAGCAACAATTCTACTCAAATCATAAATTGATTCCATCCCTGCTAAAGAAGCACGGATATTCTCCTCCACGTCCGTTTGCTGGGGAAGAAACAGCGACTCTGACACCTCGGAATTCAAATGACTAGTGTTAACTATCTCAATAGCATCATAAAGCTGGTCATGGATTTTCGCCACCAAATTCAACTGATCAAACAACAAAGGTCTATGCGATTCCATCTTCGACTCCAAATTCCTCAACTTGTCATCATACTCACCAACTAAGTCCCTCATCTCCGAAGCCTCCTTCTCCACCAAATGCATCTTCTCCAACATCTCTCTCTCAATCTCCGACACTTTCCCCTCTTTCTCAACCACACTCTTCTCTAAACCCTCAATCAGAGTCGTTTTCTTGGCAACTTCATCTCTCAATCCACTGATTGCAGCTTCAAGCTGAGAAACCTCAATGGCAATCTCGTAATTCCTCTGCTCCATCTGCTCTCTCGCATCATTTCTAGATTTTGCAGTGACATCAATCTGCCTAACAAGCTCCTCAACAATCTCATTTGTCCTCTTAATAACTCCATAGGCAACCGCCGGTAATCCACTGTATTTCTGCGACCTAGGTAATCCTTCCGCCGCGAAATTCTTGAAATTACTAAGCTTCCCTGATATCTTCTCAATTCCACTCACTAACATATGCCTCGATTTCTCAGTCTCCGATTGCAAATCATCGAATTTTTTCTGAGTCTCCTCTTTCGACCTGTTCACTTGAATCAATTCATTCGATAATTTCTCGTTAGCTTTCAACGCCTCTTCTTTCTCTCTCATCGCTTCGTCTCTCTGCCTCGAGCACTCGTCCCGCTTTTTGATTGCTTCGTGCGCGAGAGCTTTTAATCGATTGAATGACACTTGAATTTCGGATTTCGAAGTCTCTGCTGCCTCGCGTGCGGCTCGCTCTCGATCGAGGAGCTCGCGGAATTTCTCGACGGAAATATCTTCTTGACTCGGACTTTTCATTACGATCGGCACCGGTTCATCCCCTTCCACATCGCTCAACACCGCATCGGCGTCTTCGTCAACGGTGTTCGCCATTTCAGAATAATTCAAATCAAAATTCCCAAACCCTACTGCTTTTAATAATTATATATAATTTAGGTTTTCTTTTTTAAGCCCTAAAGTAAAGAGTGATGGAGCAAGCAAGGATTACTTGCAATAAACGGATAACAGAAGGGAAGGAGGAGATGGAATTTGTGACGGATTAGGAAACAGAGGGATTTAGGAAGCAAAATTGACGGAAGGAGATGGTATCGTACCTGACGTGGAAGGCGGGGAGAAAGAGAATGTGAACAACACAACACAACAGCGAAGCAGCTTTGTTTCGTACCAACCGGTCTCTTGTCTGTTTTTTTTTTTCAAAAACAAATTTACAACACGAACAGAGAACTTCAGAATTAGTCCTTGATTATTTGGGATGGTAACGATTAGCCCCTCAATAGTTATAATTTTTAATTAGGTCCAGATTATTAAATAGCATATGTTATCTTTTCTTTGTTGATGTTATTTATACTGTATAAACATGTCTTTATGCATAATACATGTGATATATTCGTTGGTTTTTTTTATTCATTTATTTTAAAACACATATATAGTAATCCAAACCATTAATCAAAGACACCATCATATCCACTGCATCATATAATTAGATTATAATTATGTGACGAGTCCACAGATAAAGACTCAGGAGGCCTAAAGAATATATTTATTTGAGTTGGTAGACCAAAAAAATACAAATACTCTAAAAAATCCCCCAAATCCATGTCAAGCTCATGCAGGACATGGATATGCATTGGATACGTATTAGAGATACAGGGATAAAGCAAAGAAATAATAAGAAATCAATTTAATTTCGAACAAGTGGAGGATATTTGGGAGATATAGCTAGGTCTAAATCATTCAAACGTCATGTACGTTGCGGGGTAAGAAAAAAAATTTAATATAAACAAAATATTCATTCATTACTAACATTTATTTTTATTAAAAAAAATCAAATCATATTGATTTAATATATCCCAGTTAATTTAATAGATTCAAATATAATTTAAATGACATGTAAAAATATAATAAAATAATACTTGTTTTTTAAAAATATTAAATGACTAATATATATTTTCTAATATATATAAACAAAATATATTCAATCATTCATTTTTTACGTTGCGGGGTAAAAAAAATATATATAAATAAAATATTCATTCATTTCTAATATATATTTTTATAAAAAAAATCAAATCAAATGAGAGTATATTCTAGTTACTTTAATGGATCCAAATATAATTTAGATGACTTGTAAAAATATAATTTGACTCGAAAAATTACAAAATAATACTTGTTTTTTTTAAATATTGAGACGACGATATACTTAATTAACCTGAATTAATCTAAATTAACTTATCAGATCCATGATCCATTCTATAAAACTGTAATAACTTTATATAAAGCAAATCGAAATAAATTATAAAACTTAATTCTCAATCAACCCAATGTTAAAAAATGAGATTGAAAAAAATTGATTCAGTCTGAATTAACTCGTCAAACTCGTGATCAAAATTATGAGACCGAGATAACTTTATAAAAAACAAATCAAAATAAATTATAAAAATTAGTTTTTAATTAGTTTAATATTGAATGATAAAATTAAAGAAATAACAAAAATAACAAAAATAACTCGAGATAACTAAGTTAACTCATTAAATCTGTGACCTAGATATGATATTGAAATAAACATTAAAAAAACAATTTAAAATAAATTATAGAGTTTAATACTAAATAAATTTAATGTTTAAGAGTAAATTAAAAAACTAAATTAAAAAAATCCAAAAAAAAAAAAAAGGAAGGTGAAGACCCCTGCTCCTTTAGTTTTTGGTTAATAAGTGTATGATACGTGTAACATTTTAGTGTTAAATTTGTAATTTGTTTTTGAAAAAATAGATCCAAATATAGTTTTAAGTTTTGTGACTTAAAAAAAATCCAAACATTTAATACTCTTACTTCAACATTTTTCAATTAATTATCTATAATTTATCAACTTATATATATATATATAATAATGAGAATTAATGCAATATTATGTGATGATATGATCATATTTTATGCAAGAGTTATTTGAAGTGAAAAACGCAAGGATCATAGTTTTTATATATATATAAATTTCATAACAAGACATGACATCATTATTTTTATTAAAAAATATTTTTTCCATAAATAAAAAATAAAAAATGAGCAGTAGTAATTGCATTTTTTTTTAAATAGTAATGAATTATGATATCATTTCATAATACTTATAATAATTTTCAAGATAATTTAATTTTTAGACATTCAAATTTATTTTTAATTTTAAGAAAAATAAAAAAAATGATATGTATATACAATTCATTATATTGATTTTTAGTGCTGGTTTTAATCGACTTTCCAAATATATTTTTTTGTGTATATGATATAAAATAATTTAAAAAATTTAACGTTCCTCACATATTGTATTTTAAAATTATCGTATCTTCGTATCTATATCATGACGTAATTATATCTTCTATCTATGTCCATGACGTAATATAGATTGGTAGAGATTAACACTTAACTATGTTAAGCGATTTTTTTTCTTGTGATTAAATCAAATATTTTTTTAAAAGAAAATAAAAACCATATTTATCATAGATGTTGAAAAAATACCTTCATGGGAAAAAATTGGAATATAGTTTAAATTTACAGGGAAGAAACTGTGAAATTTTAAAAACAATTAATCAAATTGATTGTATATTTAGGTTGCGGGAGTCAAGCGTTTTTTCCCTACTCCCCGGTTCCACGACGCTCGTAAGTAGCCGTTATATTTACTTTCCATTTATTATTTATTGATAAGAAATTTAGAAATTATTTATTGTGTATCTATTATTTAATTATTATTTATTATTTATTATTTAATAATATATATATATATATATATATATATTAAATGATAAGATTATAAATATTAAGATATGTATATATAATATATGTATATATCATATCATGTTTAAAAAATAATTAAACACTTTACAAAGATATCTATATAATATGAATATAATTAAATTTAATAATATTTATATTATATTCATTATCTATTAAGGAAAGTAATTTTTAAAAAAATACTTACTCATTTAAGTCAAGATAAAATAATTAAAATAAAACAAGTTAAAATCCATCAAATTCAGATTAAATTATCATCCTAAGTTTATATCATTAGCTTAGCTAGTGTTTTTTTTTTCTTACAATTAGTTAGTGTTGATTGTATATCTACTTAGTTAAAAAAAAAAAAAAAAAGTCATTCACCCTATAGCTATACTATTTATTACTATTAAGAGATGTGCTTGGGATAATTTAAAGTTTTTTATAAAAAAACAATTTTCTTACAAAGGTTTTAATTTGAAAAATAACAAACTAATATCATTTAAATTAAAGTTTATTGAAAAATAATAATATTATGAATGCATATAAATTCAATAGTAGTAATAGAAATGTCATGATTTATAAAAAACTATTCCTAATAAACATTCTCCACCATTTAAATACCAAAGGTAATAGAAAAACTCAAAATATTACCCCTAAAATTACTTAAATTTTTTTTTTAAAACCAACGTCACTGGAAAATTAACAATAAATGATCAAGTGTTAAAGAATTCACTACGGAGTTCAAACGCACTCATGCATGCAACAGCAATGCTCTCCCCAGCCAACCTCTTCTAATTATCAAATAGTTTATAACTTTATTGTCTTGTTTCATGAAGAAATCTTAATTCACACAGAAAAGCAAATCAATGTTATTAAACCTAATCAATTTTAAGAATTACTTATAGATTAAATTAAGATACTTCATAATTGTGATAATAATTATTTTTTAAAATATTTTTTATTTAAAACTATATTAAAATAATTTATTTTTAATTTTTTAAAATTTATTATTTATATCAGTACATCAAAACGATTCAATATTATAAAAATATTAATTTGAAAAAAAAATTCAAATTTTTTTAAAAACCTCTTTTAAATTAAAAAATATATATATTTAGATTAATCTTGATCAATTAAAATAATAATAATATTTTTTTAACTTAAATCAATTATAAGTTAAGCCAATCACTCCTAGTTGATTTTCTTAGACCCCGTTTGTTTGCTGGAAAGTAGTTTCTTTTTTGAAAGTGAATTCCAGGAAAATGAATTATTTTCCGATGTTTGGTAGTGTAATGGAAAATAAGTTGGAAAACACTTTCCAGTATTTGGTTATGTCATAGAAAATGAGCTGGAAAATAACTTATTAATGTTTAATTTTTTTTCAAGTTTATTAAAATAATAAGAAACAAATCTTACAAATTAAAAAGTTGAATGAGAATGAAATTGAAATTGAAAAAAATATAATTTTATAAATTATCTCAAATAAAATAAATAATAATCAAAATAATAGAAATCAAATCTAAAAAATTAAAAAATTGAAAGATGAAAAAATTAAAATAATAATAATTAACATTTCATAAATTATTTCAAATAAAATAAGTAACAATTAAAAGAATGAGAACCAAATTTGATAGATAAAAAATTTCAATTAAAAAATGATAAGAGAAAAGCAAATAACAATTATAAAAATGAGGACCAAAATTAATATAAAAATTAAATTCTAAGGGATAAAATTGAAAAATAAATATTTAAAACAAAATATATATAGCAATCAAAAGTTTGAGGATCAAATTTGATATAATCAGCAAATAATATGACATTTCTAAATTTTTTCACAACTTCCAGAAAGTATTTTCCGCTCAAAATAAAAGGAAAACACTTTTTTGGAAACCAAGCCAAATTTTTCTTTAACTGGAAAGTGTTTTTCGTTGACCAACTTTTCTAATAACAAATAAACACAAAAATAATTTAAAAAATAATTTTTTAAAAATTACTTTTCAAAAAAAACAAACACAACCTGAAGAACTCAACCTGAAACTGTATCTAGGCCGGGCTGGTATCGTAACTATGCAAGAAATAGTTGTAAACCAAAGCGTGGTGGGTGCGTGTTCTCGTGCCATGGCATGGAAATGTGGTCAAGTCGTGCTTGCTTGAGGATGCGTGTTCGAGACTTTGAAATATATCATATATAATAAGCCAAAACAAAATGCTCATCTCTTGCCTCTTTCCTCGACCCTTGGAAATTTTGAAAATTCTAAAATACTATAGTGATTTTTATTTTAAAATATAATAAAATAATATTTTAAAATTTATTTTTAACTTCACCACATTAAAACAATTTAATAACATTAAAAATTCTAATTTGAAACAAAAAAAATAAAAAAACTTAAATTTTTTTAAAATATTTTTGAAATAAAAAAACAAACGGATTCTAATTCAGTGCTCCGAGTGGTATAAATATTTTTTCATTTCCTTATTATATTAATTATTTTATAAGATTTTTTAAATGGATAGAGTAATTAAACAAATAGAATCTTTAAACAGGATTTTTTTAAAATTAATTTAAATTACTCTTGCTTTAATCCAATGAAAGTTTGGTCTTGGTTTCACCCTACAATCTATTTTTACTATTTAGACAAAAAAAAATCCCCTAAATTATGCTTTTCAAAATATATTATAATAACAAAATATTCTAAAACCCCATTTTTCTTTGCAAATAATTTATCACATAAACGCATTTTTAGGTAGCGTTTGTTTACGCGGCTGCGGCTGCTTTTAACGCAAACCGCGTAAACAAAGCGTTTGGTAACAATAAAACATGAGTTACTGTATACATGGATCCCGTAAAAAACGGTGTTTTGTGAGAAGCAGCTCTCAGCTGCTTCTCACGCGCCCGCATCTGCCCAGGTGAATTAATTCATCTGGGCACTGTTCACTTGAACAATGCTATTCAATTGGCACTGTTCACGGTGGAAAAAATTGTGTTTTTTTTAATGTGTTTTATTCGAAAAATTAGAAGGAGATCGTTTGAAGATGTAACAAAAAATTTAGTTTTTGTTGTTGCGCACTTAAAAAACCATGAAAAATATAGTTCTTATTTAGTAGATTTCTTACGTGATTAAATTGCACATAGTTTAATGAAATAATAAAAAATATTTGATATCAATATTATTTATTTCATGGTGAAATAATAGTAGTTAAATCTATAATATTTAAATTAAAAACCATAAATATTAATATATATATATATATATATATATATATATATATATGTTAATTATTTTATAACCTTAATTTGAAAAACATTCTTTTAACCAAACATATTAAACTATTTTTTGTTCAACCTCAATTTCAACCACAGTTTTAACCAAACATATATTTTTTCAAACCAACCTCAACTAAAAGTAGTTTTTATAAAAACAATTTTTTTAAAACCACAACCACTACAGCTACTACAATACAAAACATACTTTTAATATGCCATCACGTGTTTCACTATTAGCCGACAATTATCGGTTAATAATTTAATATAGGGAATGAGTATTTTGACTATTTTCGCACTTTTGAAGGAAGATTAATAATGGTGGGGCAAAAAAATAAAATAAGAAAGGTGCAAATAAAGCCTTTCATAGTCACTAAAGTGCTTCTAAAATTTTACTCTGCAACATTATTAATTGTAGAAATTAAGTTATAGCTGCTGTCTATATTCTTTTTTTTTTCCTTGTTTTCATATATATAATTTTTTTTATTATTAACATAGGTGTTCGGATTATTTTAAACGCATCTTGACTAATCTCATAGATCCTGAAATTAACAATCATATAAGTTTTTAATAGTTTTGAAATAATTTAAACTCGTGATTATTAGAAAACAAACACAATACCTGTCTAGTTGAGCTACTGCTCAAAATTCATGGGTAGATCTTTCTTATTTCCTGCTTCCATGGCCTCCTTTGATAATTAATTTTGTACAATAATTCAAACTCGTGATTATTAGAAAACAAACATAATACCTGTCTAGTTGAGCTGCCACTCAAAATTTATGGGTAGATCTTTCTTATTTCCTGCTTCCATGGCCTCCTTTGATAATTGATTTTGTACAATAAATAGAGAGAGAGAGAGAGAGAAAGAAATTGAGTTCAACGAAACTCCCCTGAATTTATTTCTACTTCTGTTTTTGTAATTAAGCCAGACTCACAAAAATATTTTGATGAACTGTTGATATTCTCAAGAATAATAATAAAAAAAAAAGCTGAAGAGGACCTTTATCTCTTTTTTTTATTGGTCCAAGAGCCATTTCGAATTGCATTTCAAAATCTTCAAAACTCTTAGCTACTACTGGTGAATGCGTCCTACCTTGTTCTCGAAAAATAGTTTGATTTATCCTCTACTGTCATTTCCCCAGTTTCTCCCCTAAGCAAACATAGGGATGTGAGAGGAGTTGCGAGACTGTCCATCTCTTACTCGGTTCCTTCTCCAAGCAACACTTGATGAAGCTCCTGAATTCCTCTGATGCTTCCTTTGGGAAGCTAGGGGATTCTCCAAAACATATCACCAATACAAGCTCCATCCAATTAGTGGGTTTCTTCCCAGCTGGGAAAAATGGAAAATGGCCCACATGCAGCTCCAATAAAGTGACTCCCAAGCTCCAAACGTCACCTGCATACACGCAGCCCGAGCCAAATGTGTGCGAGTCCAGCCTTTCAGGACTCATATAAGCACGTGTGCCCTCACACATATTGTGATAATTGGTGGCAGCCCGACTAACAATACCATGGACAATCTTGCTGACTCCAAAATCAGCAATTTTCACTTTCATGTCCTTACTAACTAGAAGATTCGAAGGCTTTATATCTAAGTGGACAATATTGTGTTCATGGAGGTACTTGAGGCCATTGAGTACTTGGTAGGAAATGTGGGCAAGTGAAGCTTCGGAGAAGGGACCGTTAGCTCTAAAAATCCCATCAAGTGTTCCTGCATCCATGTACTCCATGAGTATAGCTTTTTCACCAGCCCGAGGCTCGAAAACCCCGTGGCATTTGACGACGAAAGGAGAGTCTATGCAATTTAAGATTTCTGCCTCGTGGGATACATAAGCTTCATTTGTATCCTGCTTGATGATTTTGAGTGCATAGATGGCTAATGTTTGCCCGTGGCGTACCTTGTAGACAATGCCATAATTACCACGTCCTAGAACGCAGAGTTTTTCCAAGTCCATGAAGTCACCTACCCCTTGAATCGTAGTGTCAGACATGGGCTTAGGCAAGAATGTACACAGCGTGCTGCATTCACTAATCTCTAATTCTGGAAGGGGAAGCTTAAGATGTTGTTGCAATCTATGTCTAATAAGAACCATGTTACTGGTTTGTTGGCTTTCTTTCCTTAACAAGAGGGATGCAAGGAAAATTAGGAAGTGTAATTCTGTTCCTTCCATTGCCAATTGTTATATATATAGCAGTCATTACAGACCAAATTAAGACGCGAAGGAGACGCGAGGAATGATGCTAGTAGTGGAAGAGGTGCCCTTTTTGAAGATGATCATGTCAATGGTGACAAAAATAAATCTACATTGGTATAGTGGACATGGCACTTCGCAGACAGTTTGAACAGACAATCTTAGCATCATTCCTCACCTATGTCTGTGGATCGAACACTCAATGATAATTTGATTGGTTGTTTCTTCCTCACCTATGTCTCGTAGTGTCCGTGTTTCGGTGTTTAAGAAAGGGCTAGCAAGTAGTGTTATAGGATTTCGATTCCAATCCCAAATAAAAAGAATTAATTACTGTGTCCCGAGAAAAAGGATTACTTGTCTATCTCCAAGTGCAGTATCTCATTTCTTGTAGAATTGTAAAGGAAATTAGCTCAACTTTTTGCTATTTTTTTTCAATATGTTATTACTAAATACTTTTCGTGCTAGGCTGCTATCCAGGTCAACTTTCTTTTAATGTAAGAAAAAACATATCTAAGTATTCTTAATATTTTTCTAGTTGAAAAAAAGAAATAAACCGAATTGATTTAATGTGATTTGTTGGACTTGGTGGATCCAAAAAATACTCAGATGACTGGTAAAAATTTATTTTGACTCAAAATAAATATTCAAGATAAATTTTTTTTATAAATATTGAAACGAAAACGTATTGAATCGATTTAGATCAATCGGTTAACCTGAAGATTTGTATATCAAGTCATGAGATTATAATAACCTCATAGAAAGTAAATCAAAATAAATTATGAAACTCAATTTCTAATAAACTCAATGTTATAGAATGAAATTAAAAAAACAAAAAAAATTATCACAGTCAATCCGGGTTAAGCTGCCAAACTCGCGATCTGGATCATGAGATTATAATAACCTAGTAGAAAGTAAATTGAAACAAATTATAAAGCTCAATTCTTAATCAACTCGATATTGAAAGATAAAATTGAAAAAAATATTTTATTATAAAAATGACATAAAAAACACTCGAGTCAATATGGGTTAACTAGCTAAACTTATAATCTGCATCATGAGATAAAGATAACCTCATAAAAAGCAAATCAAAACAAATCACGAAACTTAATTCTTAATCCATCCAATGTTAAAATATGAATTTGAGGAAAAAAAAATGATAAGAAAAGGGGAAAAAAACTCAAGTCAACACATCAAACCTACGATTTCGATCATAAAATTGAGATAACCTCATAAAAATTAAATAAAAAAAATATAAATTCCAATCCCCATTACATCTAATGTTGAAGAAAGTAACCAAAATTGAAAAAAAAATCTAAATAAAAAAAATTAAAGAAATGAAAAAAATACATTATTCCAGTAACTAGTATTCATGAAAAAAAGTGCAGTAAAACCCCCTCGTCTTTTAGTTTTTTTAATAAGTTTAATCATTTTTTATTTGTTTTTATATTTTAGACTATTATTTAATATATTCTTTTGTGTGATATTCTTATTTAAATTGATGAAAAAGCCCTCCCATGAGAAATTTAAAACCAACTAATTCATTAAAAAATATATTTGAAAGAAAGAAACGTATTGTTATATATATGGTATTTAAATTTGTCATTTTTATATTTATTTTTTAATAGGTGGGATTTAGTGTCTCAAGTAAAAGTTTTTTCATCAATTTAGATAAAAAAAAATCTTACAAAATGATATTGAAAAATATTGTAAATTTAAAGACAACTCAGTAGGCATTAGAATTATATAAGAATATTTTGAAGACTTGATCTAAAATATAAGGAAAAAATTAAGTTAACCTTTTGAATTATAATATTCTAAATGATCATTACTCATGAACTAAACGATATCATACCAGGCATGGAATGAAATTATTTTCACAGTCTTTAAATTGAAATATAAAAATATAAAAAATTATATTATATTAATAAAATATTTGAACTTTAATTATATTTACGCATCAATTTTCTCGTATAATTAAACGCTTATGATTGACCGCTACCTAAATCAACTGAAGAAAGGGAAACAGATCAGATTTACAGAAAATAAAAACGAGATTCGTTCTCAAGCCCTCTCTTCTCCTTCCTCTCTTTTCCATCTCTTCCTTTTCTTTTCTACAGTTTTTTTTAGCACAAAGCTTAACAAATTTGGTATCAGAACCACTTCAGGGCCTTGATTCCACGATTGATCATTCAACGTATGGAGGAACAGCTTCAGCATCTGCAGAATTCACTGCAAGTTTCTATGGAAGGCATTCAGAAGCAATTTGTTGATCAAACTCAGTAAGTTCAACTTCAGATTGAAGCAGAATTCAAAGTTCAAAATGGATCAGAATTCAGAAGTGAAGGAAAAAAAGAGCGAGGCATCTTTGCAGCAATCTCTGCTCCTAGGAACAAAACCTCTATCACATGCAAAAAAATAAATAAAGTTTTTTCATGGATTGATTGATTGGATCAATTTCCTTTTTTTATTATTAATATGAGTGTCCCGGTCAACTTGCGCGTACCTCAACTAATCTCACGGACTCTAAAGTTAACAATCATATAAGTCTCCAATGGCTCTGAGGTTTATGAGACTCGAACTGGTGACCTCTAGAGAGCAAATCTAGAGTCTGATCAGTTGAGTTACGCCCTTTAGAATTGATCAATTTCATTTTTAATATTACCTAATGGTTTCAATATTAGCTTTTTCATTCATATTTGACAGAAATAATAAAAAAAAAAACTTGTTAAAATTACACATGGTATGTCTAAAAAAGCTCACCTTGGAAAAATTTACTTAAAAAGAAAAGAATTGTATAATTACACGTGATTGATGATCTTGTGATAGTATTTTCTTGGCATGCCACGTGTTTTTTTGAACAAGATTTTTAGATAATATTAGGATAAATTTGATTCAATCAATGCATATAAGTGAATTGTCAGTTAAAAAATAAATAAATGCAAAGAGCAAGATTAATTACCAAAGTAAATAACAAGCAAGGAGGCATGTGAAAATCAATAGGCATTTAAGTAAGCTTTTTGAACTTGCAAGCCGTCACTATTTTAAATCCTTTATTTAAAATATTTGAACTTAATATGTCATTAAAAATAATAATCAGAAAGCATTCCATCTTTAAAAATAATTATTAATGCTAATATCTTAATTGTCTAATCAATAAACTGTATTAATGTATGATCCTAAATATTATTAAAAAAAGGCAAGCCTAGCTAATTTAGTTTGCCGTAACTAGAACGGTAGCTCGACTGGTAGCAAGTGTTAGGACGCGTGCGCACTAAATTTTTTTAATATAAAATATAATATTGAGGTGATGATAATGGTTTTTTAAAAACAAATTAAGTTTCTGTTTATTGACTTGACTTGACTAATAAAATTGATTAATTTAATAATAAAAAATATAATAATAGTAGATAATTTGAAATAATAATAATAATAATAATTAACTATATATAATAAGTTATCAATATTATACTCGAAAAAAAAAATATGTTTGAAGACTCACCGTTGCTCCACCATGAATATTATCCCACCACTAGAAAGAGTCCATTGAGATGATTCTAACGACACTACAAAGGCTATATGATGACACCGAAAGAAGTTGCACGTGTTGCCAGAGCAATGATCCGAAAAGCAAATCAAACAAAATATCATGAAATGAGCATATATCTCATGTTTATATGTAATCAATTAATTTAATTTAATTAAAAAAAAATTAAAAAGCTAAAGTTAACAAAGAACGACAAATAAAAAGACTTGAAATAACCCAATTTATTTTTAAAATTAGTGAAAAATCATATAGAAAAAAATAACGGAGCCTGATATTCAATTAAATAATTAAATGCTAAAAGATGCAATGGAAAAAACATGACCTTAAAAAAAAAAAACAATCAAATCTATGTTAATTTTCTAAACTCGCAACACATGAAATTCTAGACCTGAGTTCAGTCAAGAGGTTCAATTCCCAATTAATTTAATGTTGAATGATAAAATTGAAAAAAATATTAATTTGAAAGATTTTCCAAAGAAAAAAATAGCAATCAAAAGAATAATGATCAAATCTAATAAAAAAAACTGACGGGGGATGGAATTTTAAAAAAAATAAAAAATTATCCAATAAAAAACAAGTAACAATAAAAAATGGAGACTAAATCTGAAAAATTAAAAATTAAAAGAGGGTTAAATTAAAAAAAATCTAATTTTATAAATTATTCCAAATAAAACAAATAACGATCAAAAGAACATGGACCCAATATGAAAGGAAAACAAATTTAAGGGAAGATTTTGAAAATTTGGAAAGTCAAATTTTAAATATCAGGCATAAAAATAAAAAAAGAAGAGAAAATATCGTCAGCACCAAACTAGAAGTCAGCAAACTACATATGATGTCTAGTAAGGAAGGGTCTGTCGAAACAATTTCAAAAAACATAAAGGAAGGCCATTTTGACCCCATAAGTCGCCGCATATGACACCTAAATATGGCAAAGTAGTATGTGATACACACACCAACTAGTTTTAATTTTTAAATTATATTTTATATTTATTAAAATACTAGATTTTTCCTCATTCAACTTGATTGTAGCTATAAAACCAAGATAAAAAGACAAAAAAACCCATGGACACCACTTAAATAAAATTTCTTTTAAGAGTAATTTAATTATTTTATTATGCTTTAAAAATATAAAAGAAGAAGTTATTTTCGATTAATTTGACCATGATTAATAGATTTTATGAAAATACTGCATTACCCTAACAACTAATTCATTGATTATTTTTTGAAAGTATAAATTTGTAATTACAATGTTGCAATGAACAATATAATAAATTTACTTTTGCAATGATTGCTGATCTTCTTTAGTTTTTTTTTAATTATACTATCTTTTATTTATCAATGCTAACAATAAGAAAAGCTAACATATGTGGAAAAACTCTATAATTTTCCTTATAAAATATTGTAAATTGTTATAATATTTCTTTACATTGTTTTTTTTTCTTGAACACATGCTTTTTTTTTCCTTTCCTTTTTTTTTTTGTTATAATTTTTTTCAAAATTATTTTTGTCAATTTTATTTTTTAATATTGAAATGATTGAGAATTTAGCTTTGTAATTTTTTTTCATTTTATTTTTATGAGATTAACGTGGTTTACGAGTTTGTCAAGGTAACCCAGGTTACCCCAATTAATGGATTTGGTGGGTTTTTTTTTAATTGAACTTGGATTTTTTATAGTTTATTTTTTTTCTCATATTGTTAAAAAAAATAATTTTTGAGAAAACCATACTATTAAACTTTATGAAGTAACAAAAATTAAAGGATGCAATCATTGTTCACTCAACACCCATTGCACTGTGGATTACAGTAGTAATCCATAGTGTTTTGCTTATTTTTTTCTTTTTGAATTTTTATCAAAACAAAATTTCAATTTTTTTTTTGTCGATTTCATTTTTTTAAATTGACATTGTTAAGAATTTAGTTGTAATTTGCTTCTTTTATTTTGCCTTTATATGAGGTTAGAGTGGTTTACGTATTTGTCATGGTAAGCCAGGTTACCCTAGTTTACGAGTTTGGTGAGTTGTGTTTTTTTTTTAATTGAACTTGATTTTTTTATAGTATATTTTAAACTTTATAAAGTAACAAAAAATAAAGAGTGTGAGGAAATTACTGTTCACCCACACACATTGCATTATAAATAATAATAGTAATCCACAATGTTTAACTTTTTTTCCTTTTTTCTTTATGTTTTGTTATGATTTTTTCAAAATTTATTTTTGTTGATTTCATCTTTTAATATTAGAATAGTTGAGAATTTGGTTTCATAATTTGTTTCCTTTTATTTTACCTTTCTATAAGGTTAGTACGGTTTGCAGATTTGCTAGGGTAACCCAGGTTGCCCTAGTTTACGAGTTCAGTGAGTTGTTTTTTTTAAATTGAACTTGAATTTTTTATCGTTTATTTTTTCTCATATAATTAAAAAAATAGTTTCAGAATAAAGTTATGTTATTAAACTTTATAAAGTCTATAGACCTATTCATATATTTTGGCTGGTTGACTTGGTTTGCGGGTTTGGCAAGTTTAACTTTTTTAAATTAGTTTTTTTTTTCCATCCTTAGATACCAAGTTAATTGAGAATTCAGTTTTATAATTGTTTGTTTAGCCTTTTATGAGATTATCGCGATCTAAAAAAAATCTCAGTATTAGGTTGGTTTTTGATTTCGTAATCATTTATTTTTGTTATCATATAATTAAATAAAAAAAATTGTTTTTTTAAAAATATAATCTCAATGGAGTCTATAACCCAGTTCACAGGTTTGGCATATTAACTCGACTTATCCAATTCACAGGTTTGACAAATTTATCCACTGATAAGATATGTTTTTTTTTTGTTTTTGATCTTTTAATTATTTTTAATTTATTCCTTTTCAATTCCATCATTTAATATTAGATTGGTTGAGAAATTGATTGCATTATTGATTTTTGTTAGTTTTCTAGGGATAATTGTCTCAAATAAGTGTCTATTTGTAAGTTGGTGCTTAATTTTGTGAGTATCTATTTTTATCATATAATTAAGTAAAAAAAATTATCAAACCCAATAAAATCCAAGACCTGGGTCGTGGGAGGCCAAGGTCGATCCAATAAATTATTATCTAAATATTTTTTTTAAAAATTATTATCTTGAAGTTTTTTTAAAAACTAAGTCGTATTTTTATTGATCATCAATGTTACATTTGGACTTATAAAATCGATCAATTTAAATCAAGCTAGCTTTCATATGGTTTAACTAAAAACTTAAATTAGATAAAAATTGAGTTTGAAAGTTTTAAAATTAACTCTTTTGGTCAAATTTAATAACATTGTTAAAAAATTCTTCGAACTTTTACTATTTTTTTACTATTTTTTAAAGAATGGTTCAATTCATGGTAGAGTGTGGAACAATATTATACTATTGGACAATCAATTACTGCATACCATATTGTTGTAAGATTCTAAATACGATAAAATAAAAAATAAGAAAAAGAAAGAAAAGTCATGCGAAACCAAAAAGAGGCTAAATTGGGAGAAGTCGATCGTGCTCTCCAATTGAAGAGCGGTACGTGTGTGCGCCTTTTAGTAGTTGACACGTCACTATCTCTTTTCCTTGTGACAATCTGTTTTACATGTGCTAGGTAGACCGGAAACCTTTGGGTAGAAAATGGAACCTTGAACAAATTGACCCGTTGACTCACTGGAGCCAATGCTATCGTATATCAAGTTACCAACTTTTTCTGCACTTGAATTTCTGAGGACATGACACGTTTAATATTTGCAGTTTTGCTTTTTCTTTTTTCTAGTTTAATTTTTCAAAATCCAACCGACAACAAAATTACTGGGGAGTGTGTTAAATATTATGTTTTAAATTATTTTTTATTTGAAAATATATTAAAATAATATTTTTTTATTTTATAAATTTTATTTTTAATATCAATACATTTAAAAATACTATAACAAATTAATTTTAAATAAAAAAAATTAAATTTTAAACAAATATTATTTTATCCGGACTGCCAAACACCTCCAAAGAAGTATTAATTTTTTAGCAATGAATTCACCTTTTTACCGATCATTATTACAAATACGATAGATAACCTTTTTAAATTTCATAAGTAAAAATGGCAAAATCTCGATGAAGAAAAAACGTATATATACCTTATAAGGAAGATCGACCCCACCACTCATCTTGAATAACTAAAAATAGATGAAGATGAGGACTCCTAAGTCTTTTTCACTATAATTAGTATAATAATTACCTCTAATCTAAAACACCTGTCTGTGGTGGAGGTGTTTACTGTACGAGTTGTCCATAAATAAAAAAGTTTTATTTTTAAATAATAATTTTAATAATATATGTAGTTTTGAATAATATTTTTTTATTTTTTATTTTATTCAATTAATTTAATTTGTGTTTTTATTTTTATTATTGTTAGCTTGAATAAAAAAATTATTTTAATAAATAAATTTAATAAATACAACCAGGTAAATGTTGCGACTTACGAGATTAAATATCTTGATCTATATCTGCTTTTTAATTTTTCTTTTTAGTTATCGTTTATGATTTATTTATTTATTAATATATATAGTTCTTAATTTATTTAGTTATATTTTTTTTATTTTCACTTAAAAGTATTTTATCTACAAAACAAGATTAAAAAAAAAACCTATTTATATATATTTTTTATTTTTTAAAAAATATCTAATCCACATGGAAGCACCAAGAAGTATTTAGAAATATAACTCTTGAGGCACAAGATAAAAGTAGTTGGCAAAGAAATTTTATAGTAGTGTTGCGTTACGTTTCCAAGTTGAAAATATTGATACAATAAATATAGAAGGAATATATCTTTTTCTAATTATATATTAAAAATATAAAAATTTACTCTAAAATTATATTAAAAAAATTATTATATATATATATATATATATGTGTGTTCTTTTAACTAAATATATTTTTATTTTTTATTTTTTTTATTTTAACATATTAACTAAAACCCGAGTGTTTGATGTTCTTGGTTCAAAAAAATAAGTGTTTAAGTGTGATAATTATATTTTTAGTGTTTTTTAAAGGTAAATTTTATTTTTAAAAAATATTAAATTAATATTTTTCAAATGTTTTTTAATATATTAATATCAAAAATTAAAAATTTATTTTAAAATAAAAATACTAAAAAGAAAACACTTAACACAATACCAAACACAAACTAACGAAGGTTCTCCCCACCAGCTAAAAGATTGCGTGTACTCTGCCTGCTCTATATATATATTTATTTATTTCAATCAATTGCGTTTTCATTAATCAAAATTCAAAACCCACTTGGCATCGGTGCTTTGCTTCTTCTCTCTTTCTTTGGGTGCTTAATCATGGAAACTTACAGATGAGATGAGTGAACAAGCTTTCTCTTTGCAAGCAAAACATTTGTGTAGTCTGAGCTGATCAGGTCGGTGGTGCCCTGTTCTGTCTTTGAATTGGTCTCCTTTTAAATTTCCTTTGTCTCTGTTTCGCACTACTTCTCCTCCTTTTGTTTTTCAACTCGGAAACTTCATTTTAACTCACTTCTTCTTCACCATCTCCAACTCAGATACCCCATAATTAAAAAAACATTCTGCAATTTTTATTTTTATTTTTGCATTCCCAATCTGTAGTTTCTGTGTTAGAGTTTAGTTTCAAGTTTTAAGGTATGATCAACATGTTAAGAAATACTATATATACTGTGATATTGTTTTCTTGAGTTGACATTATTTTATTTGCAGCTGGAAAGGAGGGATTTTTTTCTGTTTGGAATCAATTAGCTTGCTGATGGGAGGTAAAAGCTCAAAAGGGTCAAGAGGGAGAGATTATTCTTCTTATGGTTCAGCCAATTCTTCATCTTCATGGAATCAATATGGATATCCTCCAGCATCATCATATCCATCTCCTCAACATGATCCCTATTGGACACAACAACATCACCATGCACCTGCTCCTAATCCATCTTATCCTTATGAATCACAAATGCCCCCCCAACAACCACACAAGAGGCTGGACAGGAAATACTCGAGAATAGCTGATAATTACCAGACTTTGGATCAGGTTGGTTGGACCATCAATTTATTTAATTACTCCTAATTTTATTTGTTTATTTTTTTTTGGCGTCTATGGGATAAGACTTTTAAGGGTGGTAGTGACAGAGTGAAAAACTAGACGAACGTTGAATGTTACAGACAAAAAAAACCTTCTGACACAACTTCAGCTGCTAAGGCCTGTTTTTAAGATATTTTGAGGACCCGTGAGATAAATTTGATCAACGCCTAGTGGGAAATTTGATCCAGACTTTGGATCAGGTTGGTTGGACCATCAATTTATTTAATTACTCCTAATTTTATTTATTTATTTTTTGGCGTCTATGGGATAAGACTTTTAAGGGTGGTAGTGACAAAGTGAAAAGCTAGACGAACGTTGAATGCTTACAGACAAAAAAAACCTTCTGACACAACTTCAGCTGCCAAGGCCTGTTTTTAAGATATTTTGAGGACCCATGAGATAAATTTGATCAACGCCTAGTGGGAAATTCTGTTGAAATTGGTGACAGATGAAGAAAGAAGTTGAGCCGATGGCTACCATAGAATGGATCCAGGTTTATGATCATTTGTTATGGCTTCTATATAGGATAAGTCTGAAGAATGTTGTTGACAATGATGTGAACAAGCATGTGGGCTTCGACATGACAGCTTGAAATATAACACAAGATACAGTTTAAGTGTATATAAGACTCGGCCAAAATCACCGAATGCTTACGCTTTACTGGAGTTTCATTATCTGTAAGCATAAACATGTGGTGAATTCTTGTGTTTGAACTATTGGTGATAAAGTGTGTGTTTAGTATTGTAGTGTAGGGTGCTTTTCTAAAGTGTTATTTTACCTAAAAATACATCAAAATGTTTTTTTTTTTGTTTTTTAATTTTGATATCAGCATATCAAAATAATCAGAAAGCACTAAAAAAAATCATCAATTTGATGTTATTTCATGTTAAATGCATTTTTAAAACGCAGGTTGAAACGCAATGCCAACCAGCCTCAAAATAGTCCCTTGTTATCTAATGAGGATTTCCGTGGGGACATTCCTATGAGGGCAGCTGGCATTGACACTTCCATCTTTATGGTCAGGGACTGGGAAAGGATTAGTGGATGGATACTATAAGTTGGTCCTACATCTTCAAACCTCTTTCTAAATCATTTGCTTGCTTGTTTCTATCTATATTTGATGATTTGCTGTAAAATTTGTAGATGGTCAAATGTAAATTTGTAAGATAATTTTAAGTATTCAACATGCTTCTAAGTACTAAACAAAGTTACTGTCCACAGGTGACTGCTGCTCTTGCTCAAGCTGGCTTAGAGTCTTCTAATCTCATTGTTGGAATTGACTTCACAAAAAGCAATGAGTGGACAGGTCTAGTTGTTTCCTGGTTTGTTTAACGTGTGGTAACAATTATGATTCAATCATAAAAGGTATGCTTAACCTTTTCTCAAAATCATATCAGGTGCAAGATCATTCAATCGACGAAGCTTACATGATATTAGAAATGGTCAAAATCCGTATGAACAAGCAATATCAATTATTGGCAGGACTATGTCTGCATTCGATGAGGATAACTTAATTCCATGTTTTGGATTTGGAGATGGTAATTTCATGTTAAGCTTCTTCTTCTTCTTTTTTTAGTTTATGAAGAATTCTCTTGAATTATTCTCTGTAGAATTATTTTTTGCACGAGGAAGATGATTTTCACGTTACTTTTTGCAGCATCTACACATGATCAAGATGTCTTTAGTTTCTTTCCTGAAGAGAGATTCTGTAATGGATTTGAGGAAGTGCTGACACGATACAAAGAAATTGTTCCCAACCTTCGGCTCGCTGGTCAGGTTCTGTACATTGTCTAAAAATGGCATCTTATTCAAAATATTCTATCAGGTGGTCCTAAGGCACACTTCATTTATGTTTTGTTATCGTAGGACCGACATCTTTTGCACCTGTTATTGAAATGGCCATTACTATTGTTGAGCAAGGTGGTGGGCAATACCATGTTTTACTGATAATTGCTGATGGACAGGTATTCACATTTTTTTTTTCTTTTGAATTCACAGTTTATTATTGTTGAAAGGCAGTTATTTTTTGTTGCTCCGCCTTTAGCAATTCATTTTAAAGGTTTTGAGTGCTAGGCAATACCAATCCTTTGAAAACGTTGACATTAAAGCATCAAAATTGCAACTAATATTTATTATATAAACACGGTGTGGATCCATTCCTGAAGAAGTAAAACTGGTCAGAAGAATTTTCACCTTTTCAAAACTCAAGGAAAAGAAACATTTGCAGATCGTATATGCCCTATTTTGCAGAAAGACTGCCTTCTAAGCAGGTCTCTTCTTGGTGAAATATTTTAATCAGTCAGAAGCAGAAGTGAATTGCCTGTTTCCAATCATTCCATGAAGCTGCAGTTGCTTGTGATGGTCATGACATTTGATTGGTGCATGGAAAATGCAAAACAGAAGGATATGTATTTATTTATTTTTTGATAATTAGGCAAAACAGTTATGATATTCCTGCTGCACAAAATCCACAGTTTTTCTATATACTTGGCTTGTCAATGCTTTCACTGTACCACTTCCGCTTACAAGAAAACTTTTAATCAATGAAAGGTGACTAGAAGTGTTGACACACATCATGGCCAGCTCAGTCCACAAGAGAGAAGGACAATCGATGCAATTGTAAAGGCAAGGTAAAGCAGTTTAGCTACGTGGGTCTGTGGGAGGGGGGGAGGTAGATATATATGATATTACATTTTCAATAGCTAGTTTTAGATTTTCCTGATCAATTGCTTGCATGCTTGACAATATCAGTGAATACCCTCTATCGATCATTTTAGTTGGAGTTGGTGATGGACCTTGGGAGATGATGAGGGAGTTTGATGACAACATCCCTGCTCGAGCCTTTGACAATTTCCAGGTAACCAGTAGTTCTGTCATGTAGTTGTTCAGACATTGCAGCTCTGCATCTACATATATACTAACGAGAACTATTTCTTTTCTGTGTCTTGTTAGTTTGTGAATTTTACAGAAATAATGTCCAAAAATGTGAGTCAGTCCAGAAAAGAGGCAGAATTTGCTCTTGCAGCATTGATGGAAATACCTTCTCAATACAAAGCAACTATTGAGCTTGGCTTATTGGGGTAAAAACGAAGTCTCAGTGCAGTGCTTTTCATTGATACACTTAAATTCCCAAGTCATGTAAATTTTTATAAATCTCATTTGTATGCTTCCATGGATAAAGCAATCACCACAGAGGGAATGCACCAGAGAGGGTTCCTTTGCCCCCACCACTTTACGGTCAAACTTCTTCAAGCAAATCAAAAGCTTCCCGTTCAAGCAGCTTCCAGCAGCGTGTACCTTCTTACTCTGCATATGATACACCAGTAAGCGGATATGAAACAACAGCAGAGAAGGCTTCATCTTTATATGATACACCAGTTAGTGGATATGAAACAACAGCAGAGAGGGCTTCATCTTCTAGCTCTGTGTATGATAATCAGGTGTAAAAATTGTTCCAGATACAGTTCATTTTATTGATCAGTATTTTTTCTTCTGTTACATTACTAAATCAGCCTTTCGTCCTTGATCTGGGCATTAACAAGTAAATAAATAACTCTTGCTTTCAATGTTCATATCCATACCATCACATTTAGTCTCCCATTGCAATTAACACTTTTTTTATGAACTTTGACAGGTTTGCCCCATTTGTCTCACTAATCCAAAGAACATGGCCTTCGGTTGTGGGCATCAGGTGAACCATGATCCTTTTTCTGTCTATTTATTTAAAGAAGGAACCATATTCTATATATGATATTTTGTCATGACAATGTAATCATAACCACAAGTACTTTATTGCCACCTCTTCCTATTCTGCAGACTTGTTGTGATTGTGGAGAAGACCTCCAAGTGTGCCCCATATGTCGAGGCCCAATACAGGCTAGAATCAGGCTCTATTAGTAAATCTCAATGCGTTCTCTGAGATCATATCTGCTCCCTGCATGTTTGGTTCGGTGGGAGCTGAATCAAATGCTCATTATTCTGAATAGCCATTCAACAGTGTTTCTTCGGAAAGCAGGGAAAAGAAATGGTTTATAAATAACCTTCAAGAACCAGTTTTAAGATTGTGCAGAGTTGATTTGTTTCTTGGTGGATGTATTTTTCGGCGAGGACAAACGCGAAACTAGTTAGATTTATGCAATCTTGTATAGATCATGGCGGAGTACTCTGCCCAAGACGTGTGTTTCATAAGTTGGTTTTGCAAAAAGGAGTTAATGAACTACACTTGGATTAGGATGAGGTAGGTTTTTCTTAGCTGTTGATAAACAAAAACTAAAATCCATTTTTTTTTAATATGTATATATTTGTGGTGTTATTTCTGTTTTTGGACAAGGATTTTTGTATTTTTTTATTACATTAACAAAAAAAAAAACTAAAAGAGAAGGGGTTTTTACTGTATTTTTTTTAATATAATATTATTTATTAGAATAATGTTTTTTTTCTCTTTTTTTTTTTAATTTTATTTTTAATATTAAATTTATTAGAGCTTTAATATTAGGTTTATTAGAGGACTTCATTATTTTTTTCAATTTATTTTTTATAAGATTATCTCGAACTCATAACTCGAATCACGAGTTTGTTGGGTTAATTTGGTTGACTCGAGTTTCTTTATTTTTTTTTTAATTTTAATTTTATTTTTTAATATTAAATTTATTAGAGCTTTAATATTAGGTTTATTAGAGGACTTCATTATTTTTTTCAATTTATTTTTTATAAGATTATCCCGAACTCATAACTCGAATCACGAGTTTGTTGGGTTAATTTGGTTGACTCGAGTTTTTTTATTTCTTTTCTAATTGACTTTCTTTTCTCAATTTTATCCTTTAAAATTTAGTTAATTAAAAATAAAGCTTGGTGATTTGTTTTGGTTTATTTTCAATGAGATTATCTCTATCTCATGACTCACGTCATGTGTTTGGCAGTTAACTCTACTTGACTTGAGTTATTTTTTGTTTTTTTTTTTAATTTATTTTGTTTTCAACACAAGTTTGATTGTTGATTGAGAATTATATTTTATAATTTATTTTAATTTATTTTTTATTGAGTTGTCTCGATTTCATGATCTAGATCGCGGGTTTGACTTGAGTTATTTTTTTAATTGATTTTTTTTAATTTCATCATTCAATATTAAATTTATTAGAAATTAACTTTTATAATTTGTTTTAATTTATTTTATATGAAATTATCATAATTTCATGACTTGATACTGGATTAGCAGGTTGGCTCGAATTAACTTGAATTGATCCATGCCTCAATGTTTATTAAAATAAATATTATTTTAAATATTTATTTTGAGTTAAATTATATTTACTAGTTATTCAAATTGTTTTTAGATCAGATCGAGATACATTAAAGCAATTCTTATATAATTCTACTTCTTTTTACTGAAAAAAATATTAATATTTTTTTTCGTTAAAAAACTAGTTGAGGTATTGAGTCAGTAATATTGGATTGGATTTTATGTATTGTGGAGATGCATTTGAGCCCCGTTATCTGGTGTAATTATGCAAGCCGGAAAATTAATCAATATATCCTTATAATAAGAAAAATCAAATTAATTGAAACTTGTATTTTGTTGAAGTCTCCAATAGGTCCTTCCATTAGTGATGATTGTATATTAATTAAGCTTCCAAAATGCCTTGGCCCGCTTTAATTAATGACAAAAACAACTTCGAAATTAGAATGAAAAGTTAAAAAAAAAAAAGCGTGATTAATTCCAAAAATAACAATAAAAACAAATAAAAAGGAAAAGGGGGTTGTATAAAAATACCCAGAACGATTTATAAAATAAATAAAAAACTTATTTGATTTTTTAAAAAAAATTTTGTTTAATCATTTTAATTAGACACCTTTTGACGACTACCTCTCTAATCTAAGGACGTGCTGATTAATTTTTCCCAAGAAAAGCATTATAAAAGAAATGTCAGAAAAGAAAATCTGGTATTGGCCACTTTTATTTTCAAGGAAAAAAGAGCTTAACTTCAATGGAAAAATTTTAAAAAAAAAAAAAACAATAGCCATGACAAGTGATTGAGATAGTGAAATTAGCAAAAAAAAAAAATAATAAAATCATTGTGATATGAGCGTGTAGTCGACGCAAGGACCGCATAATCTGATTAACATTACACAAAAAATTTCTATAAATGGTGTTCAATATCAAATATCACAATTCGCATCAACGCAATACATATTTGCCATTGACATCTAGGAAAAGAATCAGAAACAACAATCGGCAAAAGGTGTAATACTGTCACTCTCTTTTTTTCCGGCAACCTGCATTCGCCAAGGCAGAGTTGTGAGGGGATACAGCAGCTCTCATTTAAAAATATGAAGGACATTGTACCTAATTTCTCCATCCAAACGCATTCACACTCTAAGTGTCAATTCGGGTCAAATTTCTAATTGCATTTTAACTCCAAGAAGGTACAGATCAATCATATGAAATTGCGGGTTACGACTGGGATCTTAAGTGCAGGTGTTCTACCCTTGGGAGCATAGAAGTTTCCCCTACCACTAAGAAATACAGACTTGATGGACATCCCTTGTTTCAGATGGATTTATCTACCAAATCACACTTGTTTGTCCGGGGTGAAGGCCGAGCAGCATAGTGAATTGATTGAGTAGCGATATCACTCAGGGTATACATCTGTTAAATGTTCTCAAGATGATAAATCAGCATCAATGCAAGATGGGGGGCTTTCGCATTGGCTGTCCGGGGGTTCCAATACATTCAACGATAGATTATCTTCCGATTAGTTGAGTACCTAAACTACACTCATACTCATGAAGCAAAGAGAAGATTGTTATGATAACTCTGCATTCTATATTATTTATACAAAAAAGAGCATTTGAGAAAATAAGGATTTTATTTTATGATCAAATATTTTTTTCTTGTTGCTTGCTTTCTTAAGAAAAAGATTTCAACCCCCATGATAGATAATAACATCAAATCTCTATTAATCTCAGAAGATCCAATAGATTGATTGTTTTCTAACAAAATTCATTGCAACAGAAACAAACAATTGAAAAGTAGAATCCATTAATAATTTGTTCTTGATAACCAAATAATTTAACCTCAATTAAATGCCACAAAAAATTATTAAAATGATAAATGGGCCACCAACATAAAGTTCAAGTAACTAGGTCCTGGGATGGTGGCTAATTATTACTTATTGTGAAGGCTTACTGACATCTATTATAGTTGCCTTGAGCTGTATTTAGACCATACAATTGCATCCGTGAAATAGAAAAGAACCACCAACAATCATATTTCTATGCGACATTGATGATAATAAAAAATTTCAACAACAATTAAAACTGTTTAAATGTGTATACAGGACAGATATGCGTGAAAGAGACAAATACCTGGAGGTCATTTGATAGAAGTATGCTTGATTGAATTAATCTTTAGCAGTAATAACTAAAACTTTCTTGTCCCTGTTGATAGATTGAAATTATTGATGTATTAATACCACACAGCCATACTCTGAGAAAACAAGTATCTAGATAATTACAGAAAAAATGTAAGACATGGAATTAGAGATAATATGGATTAGGAAAGAAGATGTTAAATTGAAGTGTTATGTAGAAAGAACACAGCGAACTATAAGAAAGTAGACTAATTGTTAATTGGCCGAGAAATGCCATCCTACCTTGTTAACTTAATAGCATGTCAGTCAATAGTAGTAACCTCTACTTGGTTCTGACTCGGGTACCATGACACTAGATAGCAATTGACCCTGCAAGCTCCTTCCTTCAGGCTCCTGGAGGAACTTATTGTCCTCTATGTAAGACTGAATTTCTAGAATTATTGGATTTAGTTCTGAATCCTCCCGTTCTCTCAATGCATTTAGAAAGTCATTTAAGATTATGTGGAGCATCTTCGTAAACTGAGATTTGTATTTTCTGAAGAGAACAAATCCTGCTGTCTGTGGAAACATAGAATTTTCTCAGCTCCATGGGTCCTTTTCTAAATACCACTATACCAAGTACATCAAAAAATTCTACCAACTTACTTGCAGGAAGGCATTCAATGCAACAGCAGTATACATATTGGCAGGGAGAACATTTAAGAACCTCGCAAGCCATGCCCAACCTTCTTTTGGACCATGAATGTTTGGGACACCCTGCACTTCTGTCTGCAAAGTTACAAGTGACCTGGGTCAGCTGCCACTGATAATGTATGAAGAGGTTAAAATGAGAGCCAAGATATTAATCCTCAATGAGAATGGCCAGGCTGTCATCCTAATAATACAAGGAAAACTCTTTTTTTATTATTAAGAAAAGAGAGTGACAAACCTGAACCAGAGCCCCATACAGTTTCATGTAAGATTCTAACCGTTTCAAATAATCCTTCACACTCTCAAGCTTCCCACCATCTTCTCGATGTCCAATGTCTTTATAGTAAGCCTCTTTTGATTCAAAGGCCGACTGAAATTGGAGAGAGAGAAAAAAACAACAATAAATAATGGGAGTTGCAACAAAAACAAAGGAAGAAATGCCACAAGTAAATCCTGTTCTCTCATCTTTTACCACTTACAGACCACTACCTGATTATTAGCCTTTTTACTTCCAAGTTCGATTTCTATCAGAATGGCAAGAGTGGAAAAGATAATCATTTAAAACTGCTGATAAAAGATTTTTCTGGAACTGTATTTCTGAGAATTTGAAGACCACAGTAGGTAGAACAAGGATTTTTAAAGGATACTGCCGGAAATTGAGGTGAGATTCAAGTAACACTCATGAAATACACATAGGAATGGAGGTCCCCTTTCAACACTTTACCAACTAAAATCCGAAGTTAGTCAAACAGGTTCAAAGGTAATGAAGGAAACACAAATATAGATAAAAGAAAATTGTAGAGCTTTTCCCTATGGTGACAAATGATTATTGCCACAAGTGATGGGTTGCGACTTGGAAGAAACTTCAGAAAACATTTACTTTGACACAGATTTAACTTTAGGCTCTTCCCAATTGAAAATCTCAAGTGTGCATAGCTAGCCACTTTCAGGACACTTTTCAAGATTGAAACTAGAACAGGGATATTTGATAGGTTATCTGAGTAAATCATTTATATAACAGGAACACCTTCATATGTGCTGCTATTTGTTAATCAAGATGAGATGTTTGAGAGATAAAAATATGACTTCATAAGGTCATCCTTTGATCTACTGATGCATGGCAGATTAGAATTCTTTGACGTTAATAAGTAAAGAGCACTGAGAATGTTGATAAATAGACTCTGTATCAGCCCAGTAGAGTTTTAAGTTAAGGAACTCTTTCCTCCAGTTCCCAGTCTCTCTGATCTTGCCTTCTGTATTCTATATCATTCACAAATGCATGTACCATATACAGGTTAAGCAAGATTCTTTTGATTTTATTTTAATGTATTATTTTAACACATTTGTGGAAAGCTCAAGGGATTAAATGAGTCACCTTTGAGTACACTATGTGCTTTGGGACAGTGTAGATGCAAGCTCTATGGAACTCAGCAAGAAGAAGATCCATTGCTTGTGGGACCTGATTCACAAATAATTAACATACATGAGAGAACAGAAGATATCCAAGCATAAGGGCATACCTTCTGCTGAAATATGATTAAAACATTCCCTAATCTTCCTTGGAAGGCATAACCCCAACCCCCTAGCCTATGCTTATGTGAAAAATCCTCTACAGACCACTAGGGCCACATCTTCTCATTTTAGAATCAAATGGTGCATTGCAAAGTCACCCAGGTAAACAGCCGCAGTTTGCATGTCTTATTTTCCTTTTCACCATTAGTATCTTCACACAATCTTCAAACTTACAGAGCATGATAACTTAATTTCTCTCACAAAACCCACCCCTGTTTGAACAAGACAGAAAATAAGAAAAAACAGAAGAGAAGAGAACAAGTTAAATTGAAAAGCTTTACCTGTGAAGTAACAAGAACAATGACGTGTCCACACGCAAAAACAGCATTATCAGGACTTTCACAATGGGAAACAACCTATGGAGTCATAGACACCAAATCAGGGAAACATATTAGTGTGTCCTTTACTTCCACATTCCGTGATTGAACAAATTACAAAGTAAAACTCTGCATACAGACAATAGCTGCAATAAGAGGGCGAAGAACCTAAATGGACTAAATAAATTTTGCGCCACAGAGCTTCTTAGCAATATAAATAGAGAAAAGCTTATGTTTTCGAAGCTTGTAATTCACAAGGAGAATGCAAACTATAATCAGATGTATGCACACTTTATCTTTAGCTTTCTTAATTACACACATGCTAATCAAAGTGCAGAAATAAAATATTTGCACGTTTTTGTTTTTGTCTTACTCTATAATTACATAAAAAATGTGGAATGCATTCCATCACAATGGATATATAATGATGTTTTAGGACCTGCTTCCTGAACTTTCTCACCACTAGATTCTCCCAATTACCTTATAAAAACAACAAACAAGACTAACAATCCAGATTACCTTCTTTGCAAATGCCGCAACACTGATTGACTGAGGACAGGAAGGATTCTTTAAAATCTTAACAAGCTCACTTGCCTTAACTCTGTAACAAAATTAATAGAACATTTAAAATATTTTAGGATGCAATATAAGTCCACACTCATGAATAAATGGCAAATTGGATATATAAGGTCTCTTAAAGTAATCATTTGTTTCTCTCAAGTAACTAGAACAATGAACAGAATACTCAAAACACAAAAGGGTATCCACCTTACCTAACGTTCTCTTTTATCCCCCTTATTTGTCTGATCAGCCTAGAAATATGCCTCTCGTGGTTGCTAAAATCCTAATGAAAATGACACCAGAAAACAAGTCAGAGTATCAAATACAAGATTTAAAAGTTATGAGATCCCTTAAAATCAGATAAGGACCACATTGAAAAACTGGAACATAAATAAAAATCCAAGAATGACCAAAGGAAAAGATGTATGTACCCAATATGAAGGAACTACAATAACAAATTTTAAAAATTAAGTAATTATAAGATCAGTGCCAGAAATTGTAAATCACAATGACAAGCATTTTTTTAATGAAGTTAACAGAACATGAGATTTGAAGACTTAACATAACATATTCTAGCAAATACCATATTGGAAGTCATTATCAATGTCCGGTTTGCTTCTTCAAGCTCTTTAAGCTTTAGCAATCTTCCCTGCTCTAAAGTCAGAGCAGTTTGTGCAGCCCTCACAACATCACCTGCAAAAATTGTCTAATTCAATAAAGTGCACAAAATACCGATGATGGGTATTGTGAAATGTAAATAGTGTAGCTTCCTTTCTGGAACTTGGCATCATGGTAACATATAAAGTTTTTAAGAGAGAAAATAAACAAACAAAGAGACGAAGAGCCAGGATTGAGCCCTGAGGAAGTTGAAAAGGATAGCCAACTGCAAAATGATGGGCATTCTTATATAGAAAAATAGTGGGAAGCAGAGAAGGGATGGAGATCATAAGGTTTTAGGCTACCAGCAATATATTTTCCTTTTATCACTACCAAAATAATATTCTGACACTGGCCTTTACGTTTTCCACTTAAAAATTTCACACAAAAGAAATATGTGAGAGAAAAATAGAGAAGAATTGGAGAGGTAGGAACAGGGAAGGAGGGAGGGAGGGAGGATAAAATGTTTAAAGAAAAGTTCAACATAAAATCAAAATGGACCACAAGCATGTCAATTTGAGACCCAAATTGCTTTTTGGGCTCTGAAACCTTTCATAATTCAAAGCACTAGAAATTTGAGTGCTTGCATAGGAATAAAAACAGAATACCTGTTGTTTGTGATTTCTTAGTTCTATTAGATCCAGACCCCTGGGGTTGAAGGTTCATATTTGAAGAGTCAGCACTTAGTTGGGGTTTGGCAGCCTCCTGTTGCGAGGCTACAGCATCTATCCTTTTTGAGGCTTCAGTAGCTTCCTTTTCAGCCGCTTCCTTTGCTGCTCTCCTCTCTGCTTCTACAGCAGCCATTTTTGCTTCCTCAAATCTAAGTTTGGCCTGCATTCAGAACTGTAATCAATACGCTGACAAATAATATCTACCAAGAAAGTTATGATAGATATACCACAATAAATTTAATCCAGGTTGGAGTTAAAAAGTTTGATCAGGAATGGTTAACCAATATCATTACAGAATTCCCAAACATGCAATAGATGTATTTCTTAGAAAACAACACAACACATGCAAACAGCTTGGAAAAATAATTTGCAGGCAAGGATACTTATACAGACATGGTGGAATTAAAGAAATACCAGGTCTCTCAATGAAGCAGGACTCACAGAAAATGCAATTCAAGAGCCCTAAACTTCAGGCATGAAGGGAGAGGCAACGAGCTCATAAGCCAAGAAAGGAATGCAGCAAACATTGTACATATATCCAGAAATAGCATGTAAATTATAAGATCACAAATACTATGCCCAGAATTACACAGAAAAATATTAAAAACCCAGGACAAATCAACAAACCTCTGCTTCTGCTCTAGCTCTTTCTTGCCGTGATCTTTCCTCGTGAAAAGCCCTTTCCTTTCTCTTGGCCTCTTCATGAGCTGCATCACTTCTTATTCTCCTTTCTTCTATTTGTGATTTTAGTTCATGATCTCGCTGAATGGCAGTTAAATGATTGTCAAGTGCCTCTGCACTATAACATCATAAAGAAATGTCATAAATCATTTCAGGTTTCTCTAGATGAATTGTCCCCAGCCCCCAGGCAAACTGGTGTGCAATTCACTTTAGACCTTATATATTGTGCATTCACATTGTGCTAAGCCAAGCCACTGGTGTGCAATCGATTCAATTTAGATACACACATGACAACAGAGGAGTAATTGCATACACAAGATTAGCATGCACTTACTTTGAACATGTCATCATGCCCAGTCCTCAAAATTAGAATCCCCTTTGACACATGACTTATACTTTTGTACACTAGTTTTTACTAAATTAAGATTATAACTTAAACATAATCTCAACAGGAGTTTCTACTTTAATCAACCACCACTTGTATTTCCTGCCATTGTCTAGTAGGAATGTACTTAAATAACACAATAGCAAACAACCAAACATTTAAAACCTCTAGAATTTCATGACACTTAGATCCCTAATTCATTGGTTCCTTCTAGCATATCAACTCCTTTCTTTCTTGGTTTCTGTCTCCATTGAAAATTTCAAATTCCTTCTATCAGAATTATACATTGAGAAGGAACAATATGAATTTTGGAACGCAGGGAGATTGCATCCACTATGGTCACTAATAATGCATTAAGCTGTCAGCAGCCAGTTTTTTCATTGTAGGTCGATCACACGGTGTTAACAAGAAATCGACAGAAATGACTGTAAGGCGTAGGCCAATTAAGAACAGTATCATGACTCCATTATTTCTTATGCAATTCAAAATACAATACAATAGAACAGAATAATGGGCCAGAAATCTAATCATTGAAACAGGATTTTCTAACTATCAACTTACATAGGAGTATAAAGAAATAAAAGAACAAGAAGATGCAGTCTTACATTTTGCGTTGATAGTGAGTATCAAGTTTTCTTTCCAGTTCCTTCCTTGCTTCCCTATACTTCTCAATTCGAGCAAATGCAGATGCAGATTTTTCCTGCTCAGTCATTAATTCTGTCTCTATTGCTGAAAGTTGGTTCCTGATATCCTCCTGCTAATCAAGCGCTTTACCAATGTTAAACACCCAAAAACAAGTCTCAATAAACCTCAACGCAAAAAAATAATGATAACAAAATAACTAAATAAAAAATCTTGGGCCTCCCTACTTCTCTGACAACTCAACATGGCTGTTATGTATGTATGTAATGAAGAAAACATAAGGCACATAGCAACACACAAGAAATGACTGCAATTTAAATCCACACACCTGCACTTGAAGATGATGCTCGTGACTTCGCTCAAAAAGAGCACTTTCAACTAACCCTACTTCATCCATCAAGTAGGACTGAGCATCGAAAGCTAACTCATAATCAGAACTGTCACTGTCACTGAAAGACAAGCAAAACACAGCAAAAAAAATTGAACCCAGAAATCCAAAATAGCAGATTTACAGTAAGTAGAAAGCAAAGAAACAATTACTTAAATTAAATACTAAACAAATAATCATCCAGATATAATTCATGTAATCAACATTTAAAGACCCGTGTAGTTTAATATCACACCTCATATAAAGATCATCGCAATTGAACCGTTTTGCAGTCACCATACTTAGATCATGATCCTCCTCCCTCTCGCTTTCTGAAAGCTCAGTCTCTTCATTGGACAAGCTCATGACAAAGGCCATGGGACTTCTCTTCACACCCTTCCTGTTCCAAAACTCTCTAAAAAGAATCAAAACATTGGATTCAAGCGAGAATTCAAATAGTAAATGAATACACAATATGATATACAGACGCAACTAAGAGAAACCATAACAAATAGAAAAAGCAGAGTACCGAGATTGAACTTTGGTGAAAGGCACAGGAACTGAACACGAGTCATGGAGCTTCTTTTCAAGTGAATGGAGCTCTGATGAAAGAGACTCGAAACTCCAATTGGGTTCGGGGTCAACTACAATGTCATGCACTTTCTGTGGACAGCGTAGTGCCAATTTAAAAGCTCCCCTGAAAAATTATCAATCAAGCACAAAGAGAGACAAAGAAATTCAAAACTTTGAAGCACAGAATCAAGATATTGTTAACTAAGAAAAAGAAGCCGGTACTTACATTTCTTTTAATCCTGCACAAGCTGCTTCAAAATTTTCAGGTTGTGAGATTGAATTGGATAGTCCTCAATTGGGGATAATGGTGCCCTAGGATGCAAGACTGTAGCCACTCCAGGGGGGGGGGGGGATAATAGCTATACTCTGATTGATGTACACATCGAATATTCAAGCAGTTCACTCTGGACAAAAAGGACAAATTTAACATAAGTACATAGATAGAATTAAGAAATTCAATCTAACTGCAAAGTTAAATCAATCACATGCATAACTAGCCTAGGGGTAAGAATTCGGCTTTTTGGTGTGGTTTTTGGCATCTTTTATTTATTTTTTCATAAACTGAAATTGAACCAAATCAAAACCAAATTTTATGAACCAAAATGGTTCGGTTCAGTTTGGTTGATTCAGTTTTTTCTTCCTGAATCAATTAGTAATCAAATATTTCAATTGCAAAAATCTAAGTATAGTTAAGAAAAGGGTTCCTGGTCACCACAGGTTGAACCCTCATAATTTTTTTGGGAAAACTAAATGGAATTTTGAATCATTAAAAAAAGAAATGATATATAGGAAAGGA